>Ga0079226_10004508_pt1 | contig 10642 bp, 7 predicted proteins | sample Poulit2014_FD_76345 | JGI IMG/M metagenome (GOLD analysis project Ga0079226, IMG submission 76345) | Agricultural soil microbial communities from Georgia to study Nitrogen management - Poultry litter 2014 | ecosystem: Environmental > Terrestrial > Soil > Agricultural land | place: USA: Georgia...
ATGTTTCGTAAACGAAAGAAATCAAATAATAGCAAAACACGCCATTTAATTACAAAATTAAACCCACGCTCCCCAATCTCGGAGCAATATCGTACGATTCGAACGAATTTACAATTTGCGTCCATCGATAAAGAATTAAGGTCCATACTCATAACGTCCGCAGCACCAAACGAAGGAAAATCCATGACCACCGCCAATCTAGCGGTCGTCTATGCCCAACAAGGTAAAAAAGTGCTACTCATCGATGCGGACTTAAGAAACCCAACCGTCCATTACACCTTACGCCTCGATAACCTATCAGGCTTAAGTACCATACTTGTTGGGGAAGATCGTTTCTCAGATGCGATTCAGCACTCTGACATCGAAAACTTAAGCGTCCTTTCATCAGGACCAAATCCGCCCAATCCGTCAGAACTGCTCGCATCCAATCGCATGAAACAAGTTCTAGAAGATGCCAAACAGCACTACGACCTAATCATCATCGACTCACCACCAGTGCTGCCCGTAACCGATGCGCAAATACTAGCAAACCTAGTCGACGGCTCACTACTCGTCATCCGCAGCCGCCAAACCGAATACGAATCAGCCGAAAAAGCAATCGAATCACTCGAACGCTCCACATCCAAAATACTCGGCACCGTGCTGAACGACCGCGATAAAAAAGACTCCAACTCGTATTATTATTATCATAGTTATTGAGGATAGTAGGGTTAGTGGTGAATTGTGGAAAAGGTAAATAATGGTAAATGAAAGCTCTTCTCCCGTGTGGGGAAGGGCTTTTTTTCGTTATGGGAAAACGGATGTAGAGGGGAGTTTGGGAATTGGGGGGGTTGTGGTATTCAACTTTAGGACGTGGGCGTTCAAGTTTTATGGATTGGCGTTCAACTTTTAGGGGGTGGTATTCAAGTTTGAATGTCTGGCATTCAACTTTGAGGGGGTGGCATTCAAGTTTGAATGTCTGGCATTCAACTTTGAGGGGGTGGCATTCAAGTTTTATGGATTGGCGTTCAACTTTAAGGGGGTGGTATTCAAGTTTGAATGTCTGGCGTTCAACTTTGGAGGGTGACCATTCAACTTTGGCCGTTCAGGATTCAACTTTCAGTGGTTAGCATTCAAGTTCAGCGGTCCACCGTTCAACTTTAGCCCACTCCCATTCAACTTCCAACCCACACCGTTCAACTTTCCATACGAATCGCTCCGCCCAAAGTCCACCACCAACTAAAAAAGCCCGTCCGATCCCTATCGAACAGGCCTAACTAAAAGAGCGCACATCTTTACCACACGTCCCATCCCGTAATCCGAGCGCAGTAACACACATGCACATCATTTAGCGTCTCTGCACCAGGGAACGTGCGCTATGCACTATGCTCGATGCACTCGCGAGCAGGCGAGCGCCATACAATTACTTCTTCCGCTTACTTAATCTTCCAAGCAAGAACGCACCGGCACCAATCGCGAGCGCTGTATTCGTACGCTTATTAAATACTTGCTTCGTTACTAGATTAATATTTTGTGGGCGTTCAGCCAATCGGCGCATGAAGTAACCATACCAATCCTCACCAAACGGCACATACGTACAGAAGTTATATCCTTCATTTGCAAGCTCTAGCTGCAACTCATTACGGAATCCATACAACATCTGAAATTCATACTTATCCCGTGGAATATTATTCTCCTTCGCAAAGCGTTTCACATGGTTAATCACATGGTGGTCATGTGTTGCGATCGATGTGAATTTCCCGTGCAGCAAGTGATACTCAATCAACTCGATAAAATTACGGTCAATATCCTCCTTGCTCTGGTAAGCCACATCCTCAGGTTCCTTATAAGCACCCTTCACAATACGGAGACGATAGTCCTTGTACTTCTCAATATCTTCCTTCGCACGGAAAAAGTACGATTGAATCACCGTTCCGATATTATCAAAGTCAGCCGACAACTCGTCCATCAAATCAAAAGACGGCTGTAAATGACCATAATCTTCCATATCAAAATTCACGAAGATATCATACTTCGCTGCACGTTCCACAATTTCACGTAAATTTTCATGACAGAAATCATAGTCAATATCAAGTCCGAGTTGCGTCGGCTTCAGCGAAATATGTGCATCAAGTTCATGCTCATGAATCGCCTCAATCACATTCAAAATCTCATCTTTCGCAGCAAGCGCTTCCGACTTTTCGAAAACAAACTCACCTAAATTATCAACCGTCGCCGAAATCCCTTGAGAATTTAGTACACGAATACTCTCAACAACCTCATCTATATTTTCCCCAGCCACCACCGTCTGGGCGCCCAATTTATAACCATATTTCTGTGCTAACGTATTCAATGTTTGATTCTCTGATAAACCAATAAAAAAGTTCTTAAGTAACATCTTGCATTCTCCTTATCCCAATGAAGTCAATAGCCGAAAGCATGTCATCGCTTTCAAATCTCTGTTGTACAAATCTATTATACTAAATTTTACGCTCAAATGCTCACAGAAAACCTATAAAAATTATTTTGGAAAAACGAGGGACTCATGTGCTGAAGAAATCCGCTCACAAGGATGTATGCTATATGCGGATAAAATCCCCTTTCCGCCCAAGATTCGCACATGTCCCTTACTTTTATCTATCCGATTCTATCAGAATTTTACATCGTTTAAGAGATTTTAGAAACGAGTAGTTTTCGTATGATGTAAGGAATTCCTTGAACAAAATTCACAAGCAAATTTAGGTTCTATGGAGCAAATTTGACAAAACTCATTAAAAGACCGCTCACTCCCAGGGGCGGGATGGAAAGAGTGTCTGGGATTGAGCGGCCTTTACTTTCTAGAATTTCTTATTCTTAAATCGATACATATTCTATTTTAACTTTGGCAAACAGTGAATGGATATATTTTTCACCTTGCATCATACATCCAATTCCTGTAAGTCTTTTGGAAATGACGTCAAGACCTCAGCTTCACCGTCTTCATTAATATACACTTCATCCTCAATACGCACGCCGCCAAAGTCAGGAATATAAATCCCCGGTTCAATCGTAAAGAACAAGCCAGGTTCAGCAATCGTCTCATTCTTTTCGTGGACAGATGGCGCTTCATGTACTTCAATGCCAAGTCCATGACCAATTCGGTTATTAAAATATTCACCATACCCTTGATCATCAATTACTTTTCGAGCAGGTAAATCAAATTCCTTCAGCGGAACGCCAGCTTTCACTGCGTCAATTCCTGCTTGATTTGACTCCAAGACAATATTGTAAATTTCCTTTTGCTTTTCAGATGCTTCACCAATCACAAACGTCCTTGTGATATCAGAGCAATAGCCATTTTTCGTCACGACACCAAAATCAATTAGTAAAAAGTCACCCTTCTGAAATGCGCGATCCCCAGGAACACCATGAGGTAGGGCGGATTTTTCTCCTGCTAAGACCATTGTTGAAAAGGACGGGCCAACCGCACCAAATTTCTTCATCAAGAATTCAAAATGACCGACAAGCTCCGCTTCCGTCATCCCAATTTTCACTTCTTTAATGCCTTCCGCAAGCACTTTTTCAATCAAATCAACCGCTTCCTGCATATACTCCACTTCTGCCCGTGATTTCTTCTGACGCATCTGGTTTATTTCAGGTTGAACATCAGTAAATGAGCTCTTAGAAAAAGCCTTCTGCAACTGCTGATGACGAAGCATGCTCACAACGCCCATCTCCAGACCAATCGACTCAACATCACTGCCAAGGCGACTTGCCAGTACGCTAAATGGATCTTCTTCATCGGAAATCGGAACAATGGCTTCCACGATGGAATCATTCTTCGCCATTTCCTGATCAAGCGCCGGAACAAACAAGATGAATTCATCTTTTCTTACATCCACAACAAGTCCCATAAAACGCTCATGCGGATCTGAGTTGAATCCGGTTAAGTAGAAAACATTCGCAGGATCCGTGATTAATCCCATATCCACTTGTTGCTCGTTTAAATAGTTTTGAAAAGCTTCTAATCTTTCATTGTAATTCATGATTTAACCACCTTTGCTTATTATTTATGTAAAAGAATAATAGTTTCTAAATATACAATATCACAAATGAGTGTATCTGTATTTCATTATAATAAAGTTTATTTATTATCAAAATATAACTGTTAATACAAAAAATATAAATAAGTATTATGATAGAAAAATTTTAAATAAGGTGAAATTTTCTTTTAATTATATAAAAATTATGATATTATAGTAAAAAATACAGTGGAGGTGTAATTCTTTATCTTACTCTATGGAATATATATCTAATAAAATTAAACGTTTAAGGTTAGAGAAAAAGATGACGCTTAAAGATTTAAGTGAAAAAACGGGACTTTCTGTAAGTTTTCTGTCCCAAATCGAGCGGGGATCATCTTCACTCGCTATTACTTCCTTAAAAAAAATTTCGGATGCATTTAATATTAATATCAGTTACTTTTTTGAAGAACTTGAAAATCACAATTATAAAGTGCTTGAAGATGAACAAAAGCCATTTAAATTAGAAGGCTCAAATAATCAATATATTCGACTAGCAGGGAAATTTCCTGAACGAAAAATGGAGCCGATGTTAGTAACAATTGAACCAAATAAATTATTTGTTGAGAAAGATAGTCATCCAGGAGAAGAATTTTATTATGTAATAAAAGGGATGGTTATATTCAAAATTGACGAAGAGGAATTTACTTTACATGAAGGCGATTCAATTCATTTTCCTTCTAAGAAAGCACATGCTTGGAAAAATCCCTTAGAAGAGAAAACTGTTTTATTAAGTGTATTGACGCCAATAATTTTCTGAAAATACTTAGTAATCAACCAAGGGAGGATGGAACAAATGAGAGTTGCAACCGATATCGGAGGAACATTTACTGATTTGGTTTATGTCGATGAAGATGGGCAAATTGGAATTGATAAGGGACATACGACACCACCTAATTTTGAACAAGGTGTGATTGATGTCCTACAAAAGAGTGACATTGATAAAGAAGCGATTTCTACGTTTATTCATGGTACAACAGTAATAATTAACGCTTTAACAGAAAGAAAAGGTGCTAAAACTGCTTTAATAACGACGAAAGGATTCAGAGATGTTCTGGAAATAGCTAGAGGAAACCGTCCAGATTTATTCAATATTCGCTATGAGAAACCTGAGCCATTTATCGAACGGTACCTTCGGAAGGAAGTGACTGAAAGAGTTAATTATAAGGGGGATGTCCTTGAACCACTGAATAAGGAAGAGATAAAGGACATTGTTGACTATTTTAAGAAGGAAAAGGTAGAGGCGATTGCAGTCGTTTACTTACATTCCTACGTTAATCCTGCTCATGAAAAAGAGACGGTCAAATTAATTAAGGAATTATGGCCGGAAGTTTCTGTATCTGCTTCACACGAAGTGACGAAAGAATGGCGGGAATATGAACGTACCAATACAGCAGCATTAAATTCATATGTACAGCCAATCGCAACATCGTATGTAAACAGATTAGATGGTAAGTTGAATGATTTCAGTATGGGTAAAAAGTTCATTATGCAATCTAATGGAGGAACTACCACGTTTGAAGAAGCTAAAAAAGTACCAATCAACATGGTTGAGTCCGGACCTGTTGCAGGAATTTATGGTGCTGCCGTGTTAGGTGAATTAATTGGTGAAGAAAATATTATAGCATTTGATATCGGTGGAACAACAGCTAAATGTTCTTTAATTGAAAAAGGTGAAGTGAAGGTTTCGACAGATTACTATATTGAAAGAAATGATCGGACTGCAGGTTATCCAATTAAAGCACCTGTTGTTGATATTGTAGAAATCGGGAATGGGGGAGGATCTATTGCCTGGCTGGATGAAGCTGGTTCCCTTAAAGTAGGTCCACAATCAGCTGGGGCTGTACCTGGTCCAGTAGCCTATGGTCAAGGTGGAACAGAACCTACCACAACCGATGCCAACTTATTAACTGGGCGTCTTTCAGCAGATAACTTTGATTATAATGTAGATTTAAATTTGGTAAGGGATGTTGTACAGGAAGAAATAGCTGACCATTTTGATATGTCGGCTGAAGAAGCGGCACTTGGTATTATTAGAATTGCTAATTCGAATATGCTGAACGCTCTTAAGCTTATATCCATTAGGAAAGGGCATAACCCTCAAGATTTCACATTAGTTGCCTTTGGAGGCGGTGGATCAATGCATGCGACTGCTCTTGCAAAAGAATTGGGAGTAAAGAAGGTCGTTATTCCTGTTGCATCTCCAGTTTTCTCTGCTTGGGGCATGCTAATGAGTGACCTTCGTCATGACTACATCAACACATATATTAAACGACTGAATGGTCTTGATCAACAGGCGATACAGGAACAATGGAACCAGATTTACGATCAAGCATACGAACAATTCAGTAATGAAGGAATCAAGAAAGAAGATATCGAATTCCAGCTTTTCGTTGATATGCGTTATCTTGGTCAAGAGCATACAGTTAAGGTACCTATAAGAAAAGGTGATTGGTCTGAGGAACATAAACAAGAAATCATCGAAAAGTTCCATGAGTTACACGAACAAAACTATACATTTAGACTTGATGACACAGAGACTGAAATTGTTAATTTACACGTTACAGCCTTTGGTAAAGTGAAGAAACCTCACTTTAAGAAACGAAAAACCAATACGACCATTGAAGATGCAAAAATTGAAGTAAGAGATGTTTATTTTGAAAATCCAAGAGGCTGGATATCGACAGAAGTCTATCAAAGGGACTTACTACCTGCTAATGAGAAAATTCACGGCCCAGCAATTATTGAAGAAAAATCAGCAGTAACTGTCCTTTATAAAGGACAAACCCTTATCGTCGATGACTATGGTAATTTAATCATTGAAACGGAGGCGAAATAAATGTCATTGAGCAAAACAAAAGTAGATCCATTCACATTGGAAATTGTAAAAGATTCATTGCTAGCTACTGGAGATGAAATGTTTATTGCACTTGCAAAAACATCAATGAGTCCAATCATCTATGAAGTGTTAGACTATGCCAGTGGTTTGACGGATTCGAAAGGTCAGTTGCTTACACAAGGAAATGGTGTAACAGGATTTATCGGCATGCTTTCTTATATGGTTAAACAGACCTTGGAAAAGTATGGTGACAAAGGTGAACTTAAACCAGGGGATATCATTGTAGTAAATGACCCATATGGTGGGGGTGGGTCCCATTTGTCAGATGTTGGTTTAGTGATGCCGATATTTTACGAAGGAGAGCTGATAGCTTTTTCCGCTAACAAGGCTCACTGGACGGAAGTTGGCGGTAAAGACGTTGGTTCCTTTACAAATGACTCAAAAGACATTTATCAGGAAGGATTACAATTTCCATCCGTAAAATTATACGACGGTGGTGTATTAAATGAAGCACTTGTAGAAATCATTCGTTCTAACGTTCGTTTTCCTGATTTATCTTTAGGTGATATGTGGGCACAAGTAGCAGCCCTTAAAACAGGAGAAAGAAGAGTGAAGGAAATTTGTGATAAACATGGGAAAGATACGGTCATCTCGGCTATTGAATATCATTTAGAACATGGAGAGACCATTTCCAGACAAGAACTTGAAAAATTGCCGAAAGGAACGTTCAATGCAAATGGTTTTGTGGAAACCGATGGCATCGGCAATGGTCCTTTTCCAATCCAAGTAGAGGTCACCATTACGGATGACGAGTTTATTTGTGATTTCAGAGGAAGTAGTCCCCAAGTTCCGGGACCAGTTAATTGTTCATTCACTGGTTTGGCATCTGCTGTTAGGACGATATTCCTTGCAATGACGAACCCGGATCAAGATGTGAACGATGGTGTGTTCAGGCCATTGAAAATATTGGTGGATGAAGGATCAATCATGTCAGCTGAAAGGCCTGCACCGACATCGAATTATTTTGAGACGATGTTAGGATGCACGGACTTAATTTGGAAAGCCTTGGCACCACATATACCACATAGATTAGCAGCAGCTCATCTGCTATCTGTTTGCTCTGTAACTTTATCAGGTTCACACCAAGATACCAATGAACCGTTTCTCATTGTAGAACCTTCTGTAGGCGGATGGGGCGGAGCAGATGGACAAGATGGAGCGAGCGGTCAGTTCTGTGTTTTAGATGGAGAAACGTATAACGTACCTGTAGAAGTCGCTGAAACAAGATACGGAATACTAATTGATGAGTACAGTTTAAGAGAGGATGGAACAGGAGCCGGTGAATATATAGGTGGTAAAGGTGTCATTCGATCATATCGTGCGCTTACAGATGGACAAGAAGCCACCATTACCTTTGGCCGCCATAAGTATCCTTTATGGGGAACAAATGGAGGATTGGAAGGCTCTAATAATGAATTTTATATTAAGAAATCTAGCGGTGAAGTGGATGGTCCATATGGAGTTTATCCTAGGTATGAGTTACAAAAAGAAGATGTTTTACAATTAATGACTGCAACTGGCGGGGGATATGGCGACCCACTTAAACGACCGGCAAGTCAGGTAGCGCAGGATGTAAAAAATGAATACTTTACCGTGGATGAAGCAAGAGACTTATTCGGTGTAGAAGTAGATCCAGCTACATTTGAATATAAGGAATTAGATATTAGAAAGAAATAATAGAGGGGGATGGCATGAAAATAATAGAAAAAGGTTTTGATGATAAAGGGTTGAAAACATTATTCGAAGATAACAATGTCAGTGGTGGCATTAGCTTTGGGACAGTAACCATTTTACCTGGAGAAAGGGTACCGAAGGAAGGTTTGTCTAAACACAAGGAAGATGAATACTCTGTAATTATCGAGGGCGAGATCGAAGGAGAGAGTGGTGGAGAGCCTTACTCAGTATCTCAATCGAATGCTACCTTGATACCTGCTGAGGAAGAGCATTGGGCCATCAATTCTAGTGATAAACCTTGCAAAATTGTATGGGCACTCGTATCAAAAGAATAAATAAAATAGATTAGGTAGTAGGAAAGCTCTGCTTTTCTGCTACCTTTATACTATTAAAAGTCGGAATAATCCGAATCTATTAGATGTAGAAAGAGATTCTATAAACAAAATGAAAGGGTGTTAAAAAAAGATGGACAATAAAAACTTCAACAGTATTGAAAAAGATGAAGCGCTTCAGCCTGTTCCAAAAAACCAACGTCAACATTGGATTACTCCGGCAATGATTTTTGGTGGACTGGAATTTACTATTCCGGTTTTGATGGTTGGGGCTACTTTGGCAGGAAGTTATGGTCTGAGTGAGATCTTCTTTATTTTATTAATTGCACTTTTTGGCATCCAGTGGATTGGAAATGCTTTACAAGGTTATATAGGAGCAAAAACGGGTCGCTCCTCTTCAGTAATTGCACGTACTAGTTTTGGAGCGAAACAGGCACGATTTATTGTAGGTTTAACAATTTTCATTGTTTCCCTTGGTTGGTGGGCTGTACAGACAGCTGTTGCGGGAAATGCTATCTCTGCAATGGTAGGTATAGATTATGCATCACAATGGGGATGGTGGGCACTGATTACCATCGTAGCAGGATTGCTTTTTGCTATACCATCCATTATTGGATATAACTCAATGAAATGGACCGATTATATCGCAGTTCCTGCAGGTTTGCTTTTAGTAGGTGCGGGTATTTATTATGCTTTAGCTGACAATGGTTGGGAAACCATAAGCAATTGGGATCCAGAACCTACAATTGGGATTTTTGCAGCAATTAGTCTTGTTATTGGTGCAAATGTATCTCAATGGGTGATCGCAGCTGATTATACACGCTATGCTAAGCCAACGATTAAGGATAATGTATTAATTCCAACAGGTATTGTTCTTGTAGGATTTCCATTATTTATGGTAGGAGCAATTATGTCTGTAGGTGTAGGAGATGCTGATATTGTTAATGTCATGATGAATTTAGGATTTCCAGTTTGGGGCTTTTTAATATTATGGTTTGCAACATGGACTAGTCAATTAGTGAATAACTATAGTATGGGCTTAGCTTTTTCTAATGTCCTCAATGTCAATTCAAATAAAGGAAGAGCTTTTCTCACTTTTTTAGGAACAATAATTGCTATTATAGTAGCATTAGCGGGAATACTTGATTATTTTATGGATTTCTTGAATATGACAGCTATTGTGTACCCTGCAATTGCCGGAGTAATGATGGTGGATTTCTTTTTAATTCGAAACCAGTCTTGGCAAGATAATGAAGGCTGGAATTGGATGGCTACACTTGCTATGGTAGTAGGTATAATCGTAGGATATATATCCCAGTATGTAGTTGTGTTTGGGATTCCGGCAGTACAATCCTTATTAGTTACAGGTTTGGTTTATTATATCGCTATGAAAATGAAGGCAAAAGTTGCTCCAGATCAATTTACCCACATAGTGGATGAAGGTGATTATAATACTAAAACCGAAGCAAATTAATTTTAATACTGAGGTTTTACCGATCCATTGAGATATGAAATTTTATTCGAAACCAGATAATGAAAGCGATAAACCTTTCTATTCGAAAGGTGGTTATCGCTTTATTTGTTTAGGTAGGACGTTGTCTTCGTTTCAGTAAAAATCGATCTCCTAAGCCTGAGCCTAAGATGACGCTTGCGACAATCAAAACAAAGGCAAGCATTTGAATGAGCAAGATTTTCTC
>Ga0079226_10004509_pt1 | contig 10641 bp, 12 predicted proteins | sample Poulit2014_FD_76345 | JGI IMG/M metagenome (GOLD analysis project Ga0079226, IMG submission 76345) | Agricultural soil microbial communities from Georgia to study Nitrogen management - Poultry litter 2014 | ecosystem: Environmental > Terrestrial > Soil > Agricultural land | place: USA: Georgia...
CTGGCGGTTCGGCGACCGGCGGAGCCATCGCACGGATCGTGCCGATGACTCGGCCGGGGCTGACTGCCACTCCTGTGTACTGCGCCATCGAAGCCATCTCCTCTGCGGGGCGGATCGCACGTCGTGGCGCACATGCTACGCGGCGCGGCGTCCGCGCATGATCGCCGGGGTCACGGCACCTGGGTGCGGCGCACCAGGTGCAGCCACACCGCGGCGGAGAGCGCCCCGATCGCCGCGATCACCAGCATCCAGGGACCCCAGCTCATGGTCAGCAGGTCCAGCAGGTCGCGACCGAAGCCGTCGATCAGCAGCACTGCCGCGACGATCGCCAGCCCGATCAGTGCCAGCACGATGGCGGAGATCCACAGGAACGGCTGCCCGAACCGGAGGAAGGCCGCCGTGATCGCCGCGCCGAGGAACAGCACCGCCACGATCAGCAGGAAGGACTGGATGAGCGTCTGCCAGGCAGGCCCGGTGCCGGTGTAGAAGACGTCGAAGAAGCGGATGTGCAGACCGAACCCGTCGGTCGCGGCCTCGATGATCTTGCCGATCGTGATCACGACGGCGAGGGCTGAGGAATAGCCGAGGAAGACGATGGACAGGCCGGTGGCGAACTCCCGCCGGGTCAGGCCCATCCCCAGGGCGAGCGGGAAGTAGTGGCTCATGGAGGTGAAGCCGAGGCCGATCATCGGTCCGAGCAGGGCGAAGATGGCTCCGCTCCAGGTCATCCCCTCGTACATCTCGAGCTGCGCTTCCGGAGCCCGCAGCGCGACGATCACGCCGACGACGAGGATGATCGCCAGGGCGAAGGCGGCGACGATCAGCTGCCAGCCGAAGGCCTGCATACGGTTGACGAAGTGCATGTCGATGACGCTGCGATAGCGCATGGCGGGCTCCTCTCAGCGGACCCCGACGGTGCCCGTCGGAGCCCTGTCGGCGGTGGTGCGATGGACGATGTAGTCCTGCAGGGACACGGGGGTGACCTGCAGGCCGCGGGAGCGGGCCCGCTCGGGGAGCTCGGGGACGGTCACCACGGTCGCGGAGGCGAGCGCTCCCAGCTCCTGGCGCCGGAGCACCTCGAGCCCGGTGGTGACCTCCCGGACGTCCTCGGTGCTGCCGGAGATCTCGATCGCGGCGGCCTGCAGCATTTCGACCTCCTCGTCCAGCACCGCCCTTCCCTCGTCCAGCAGCACCACGTGCTCGAGCAGATCGGAGACCTCGTCGATGTGGTGCGTGGACAGCAGCACGGTGCGCGGATGCTCGGCGAAATCGGCCAGCAGCCGGTCGAAGAAGAGACGGCGAGCCACGGCGTCCAGGCCCAGGTAGGGCTCGTCGAACAGGGTCACCGGGGCGCGGGAGGCCAGGCCGATGACGATCCCGACGGTGGAGAGCTGCCCGCGGGACAGCTTGCTGATCCGCCGCTTCTCCGGCAGTCGGAAGTCGGCGACCAGCTCCCGCGCCATGGCCTCGTCCCAGTGCGGGTACAGCCCTCGGGCGAGGTGCAGCACGTCGCGGGGCCGGAAGCCATCGGGATACTCCTGGCTCTCCTGGATGAAGCAGGTCTGCGAGAGCACGGCCGGGTTCTCGAGCGGGTCACCGCCCAGCACCCGGATCTTCCCGGAGCCGGCGAAGATCTGCCCGGTGAGCAGCTTCATCAGGGTGGTCTTGCCGGCGCCGTTGCGCCCGAGCAGACCGTGGATCCGGTCCTGCCCGAGGTCGAGGTGGACGTCCTCGAGGGCGGTGACTCCGCGATAGGTCTTGGTCAGGGAGCGGGTCGCGATGGCGGTCATCGCCGTGCCTCCTTCGTGATCATCTCGGTCAGTTCCTCGGGGGCGATGCCCAGATGGGCGGCTTCCCGCAGCAGCGGCGCGATGAATTCGTCGAGGAACGCGTCCCGTCGCCGCCGCCGCAGCAGGTCCGTCCCGCCCTCGGCGACGAACATCCCCAGGCCGCGCCGCTTGACCAGCACCCCGGCGTCGGCGAGCAGGTTCAGCCCCTTCCCGGCGGTGGCCGGGTTGATGCGCAGGAATGCGGCGAGCGCGTTCGTGGACGGCACCGCGGCCCCTTCCGGGTAGGTGCCGTCGAGGATCCCGTCCTCGATCTGCTCCGCCACGGAGAGGAACAGCGGCTTGGAGTCGTCGAGCACCTGACCTCCCCAAGGACGCCGCTCACGCGGCTCGTTGGTTCATTACTCCACTAATGAACCATGGAACCGGGGCGCACGTCAAGGGAGCGGGGCCGGGCTCGCACACGACGACGGCGGGCCCCGTGTCGGGACCCGCCGTCGTCAGCGGCGTGTGAGGATCAGTTCGCGGAATCCGGGGACTGCGGAGAGTCCGGGGAGTCGGCGGAGACCGGGCTCTGGGCGGAGACCGGCGACTGCGCCGAGACCGCGCTCTGGGCGGACTGCGCCGTCGGCGCCGACTGGGCGGAGACCTCGGCGGCGGCCGTCGGCGCCGACTGGGCGGGCACCTCGGCCACGGCCTCCGGGGCGGACTGGGCCGAGACCGCCGAGACGGCCGTGGGGGCGGAGACCGCCGTGACGGCGGGCTGCGCCGAGACGGGGCTGTTCGCGGTCATCATCTGCTCGACCGAGGGCACCGTGGTCGGCCCGGCATCAACCGCGCTCGGCGCGGACTCCGCGGCCTCCGCGTCGGCCGGGAGCTGCGCGGCGCCGGCGGCGCTCTGCTCGGCGGCGGCCGCGGTCTCGGCGTCGTCGAAGGCGCCGGTGGTCATCGCGTAGGCCACTCCGGGCAGGAGCACCGCCGCGGTGGTTCCGGCGGCCACGGTCCAGATCTTCGTGCTGCGCATCGTCATCTCTCCTTCGTCGGCCCGTCATCCCGGGCGCTGTGCGTGATGACCTCAGATAACACGCAGCGGATGAGACGAGCACAAGAGGCCGATGAGGCCGCTCTCATCGAGGCGCGGCTCTCCGCAGCGGGAGGCCGGCGTCCGCCAGCATCCCGTCGAGCAGCTCGGGAGCGAGGTGGCTGTGCCGGCCGGCGCGCGGCGCGACCCCGAGCACCAGCGGCCGCCCCTCGACGTCGCGGCGCACGCAGATGCTGGAGACGCCGGTGAGGCCCAGGGCGTCGACCGCGGTGCGGGCTGCACCGGTGACCTCCGGCGCGTCCAGCGGATCCAGGCGCTCGACGTGCTCGCCCGGCCCGCTGTGCAGCAGGACGGTCGTCGTCACGCCGTGATGGGCGCTGCGGTGCACCTGCACGAGGAACTCCTCCCCCGGTGCGAACTCCTGCGCAACGAAGGTGTCGTTGCGGGCCGGCAGCTGCTCCGGGGAGCGGATCACCTGCGCCCCGTCGCGCGCGTTCGCCAGGCGCGGCGCGACCACGTGCTCGCTCTGCTCGGCGAGCCGGCCCGTGGCCCCGGACGGGCGCACCGTCACCGTGGTCGGAACGGGGACCCGGTGCCGTTCCAGGTAGCGCATGAGCAGCAGCCGGTCGTGGCACAGGGCGACGGCGCCCGGAGCGGCGACAGCGACGGAGGCGCCCAGCACGGGGGCGGCCGCGGCGAGAGTCGGCAGCTCGTCCGGCACGGTCGGGATCAGCAGGTCGACCTCCCGGCGGGCGAGCACGGCCTCGAGGAAGGGCACGTACGAGGGCGAGCCGGCGTAGGGGCCCAGCACGAAGTCCTCCCCTGCGGGCGGGGCCGGGGTGATGTCGGTGCGGATCACCTCCATGCCGCGGTCGTGCAGCTGCCGGACCAGCTGCCTGCCCGATCGGCCCCCGGCGCCGGTGACCATGATCGTGGGCGGGCCGTCGGTCGCTGCGGCAGGGGCGGCGTGCGGACGCGCGGCGGTGGCGAGAGGCATGCGTGGTCCTTCCGGATCGTCGATCACGAGGTCCGACGACGGTGACGGCCCCGGGCCGGCTCGGGTCCTCGTGGGCGAGCGGCCGAAGCCATTGTGTATCACTCGTTACACAAAGGCCACCCTTTTCGGGTCGAGCGCTATAAAATGCTGGCCATGAGTGCGAGCAGGGGTCGACCGCGCAGCTTCGACCGCGACCATGCTCTGGAGCAGGCGATGCTGCTGTTCTGGGAGCGGGGCTTCGAGGGCGCGGGCACGCGGGAGCTCTGCACCGCGATGGGGATCTCCCCGCCAAGCCTTTACTACGTCTTCGGCAGCAAGCTGCAGCTCTTCGAGGAGGTGGTGAGCACGTACTCCGAGCGGTACACGGGCTTCGTCGCAGCCGCCTTCGAGGAGCAGCCCGACGCCCGCCGGGCGACGGCTCACCTGCTCGCCGGCGCGGCCCGTCAGTACACGCAGCCGGGCTGCCCCGCGGGATGCCTGATCATGAACAGCGCCGCCGGCCCTGCCACCTCCACCCCCGAGGTCGAGACCGCCCTGCAGTCGATCCGGCAGGCGATCAGCCGACGGCTGCTGGCGGCGCTGGTCGCGGACCAGGACGCCGGACTGCTGCCGGCGGACCTCGACGTGCACGGCTTCGGGATGCACGTCCTGGCGATCTGGAACGGGATGTCGATGCAGGCGCGCGACGGGGCGCGGCGCGAGGAGCTCGAGGCCGGGATCGCGGCCTTCATGGCGACCTGGCCGGCCGCTGAGGCGGGCTGACCGCGCACGGCGGAGGGTGCGGGATTCGAACCCGCGGTACAGGGTCACTGCACAATGGTTTTCAAGACCATCTCATTCGGCCGCTCTGACAACCCTCCCGACGCCCGGAGGCGCCCCCGGGAGTCTATCGCCACGCTCAGGCGGCGCCGACCTCCTCGGCGTACTCGTCCACGAAGGCGACCGTGTCCTCGAGGCTGATCTCCGAGGGGGTCGCGGTCACCGTGATCACGCCGTCCTCGGTGCGCTGGTAGCAGACGATCGAGGCACCGGAGCTGTTCAGCCCGCAGCTGCCCGCGCCGGCAGGGGTGTTGTCCGTCGCGATCTCCTCGACGAGCGCGTCGTAGTCGGAGGAGAGCACGGTGGAGTCGATGCCGATGAGGATGCTCTCCTCGTCGTGGGAGTACATGTGGGCCGGTCCGCTGCCCTCCATCAGCGAGAACTCGCCGATCTCCTGCGGCGGGTCGGTGACGGCCTCCGCGGGGATCACGGCGTCCTCCGCAGCGGGACCGTCGGCCGAGTCCTCGGACTCCTCGGACGCCTCCTCCTCGGCCTCGTCGGACGTCTCCTGGGTGTCCTCGGTCGCCTCCTGGGTCTCCTCGTCGGCCGCCGTCGGGGCGGGGTCCGGCGCAGGAGCGTCCTCGCCCCCTCCCCCGCAGGCCGCCAGCGGGAACGTCGACAGAGCGAGGGCGGACAGGAGCAGTGCGGTCTTCCGCATCGGGATGAACCACCTTCGGCAGATGGAATGTGTCATCCCCACCATAGCCCGCTCACCAGGGACGATACCCGTCATCTCGGTCTGTGAGAGGTGGACGCGGGACGTCGACGGACTGCGTGACGGCGCAGGGGTTCTCCCCGCGGTTCAGCATCGTGCGATCGGTGGTCGCCAGCGCCGGGAGAACTCCGGCGACGGAGCGCTGGGCGAGCAGCGCAGCGCCCTTCGGACCGCGACGAGCGCCGGTACCGTGGCGGCCCGCGATCGATAGGGTGGCGAGGAGTCCACCAGTCAGCAGCGACCCCAGAGGAGCACCCCCATGCGCGCGATCCTGATCGACTCCGAGGGCGCCGCCCCGCGCCTGCTCGAGGAGGCCGACGAGGCCCTGCTGGACGGCGAGGTCGCGCTCGACGTCGAGTTCTCCTCGCTGAACTACAAGGACGGGATGGCCCTGGCCGGGCAGGGCATCGCCCGCACCCACCCGCTGATCCCCGGCATCGACCTGGTCGGCACGGTGACCGGGTCCGCCGATGCCCGCTTCTCCCCCGGCGACGCCGTGGTCCTGAACGGCGACGGGCTCGGAGAGTCCCGCCACGGCGGCTTCGCGACCCGTGCCCGGGTGGGGCCGGATGCACTGGTCCGACTGCCCGCCTCCCTGACCCCGCACCGCGCGGCCGCGATCGGCACCGCGGGCTTCACCGCGATGCTCGCCGTGCTGCGGCTCGAGGACGCGGGCCTCACCCCGGTCGACGGGGACGTGCTGGTCACCGGCGCCTCCGGCGGGGCCGGGTCGATCGCGATCGCGCTGCTCGCCGGCCGCGGCCATCGCGTGATCGCCTTGACCGGCCGCGGGCGGGAGCACGGCGAGTACCTGCGCTCCCTCGGCGCCGCCGAGATCGTGGACCGTCGCGAGCTGTCGGAGGAGCCGGGCCGTCCCCTGCAGTCCCAGCGCTTCGCCGGAGCGGTCGACGGGGTCGGCTCGACGACGCTCGCGAACGTCCTCGCGCAGACGACCTGGGGCGGCACCGTCGCCGCCTACGGGCTCGCGCAGGGACCGGACCTGCCCGCGACGGTGCTCCCGTTCATCCTGCGCGGCGTGACCCTCGCCGGCATCAACTCGGTCGAGTGCCCGCTGCCGCTGCGCGAGCGGGCCTGGGCCGCGCTGGCCGAGGAGCTGGATCCTGCGCTGCTGGACTCGATGACCACCACCATCGGCCTCGGCGACGCGCTCCCCGCCGCGAAGCGGATCCTGGCCGGGGGCGTCCGCGGCCGCACCGTCGTCGAGGTCGGACGATGACTGGGAGACCGAGGACCATGCGCGCGATCACCGTCGTCGGCCGCAGCGAGCTGCGGCTCGCCGAGCTGCCCGAACCCGTCCCCGGCCCCGGCGAGGTGCTCGTCGACGTGGTCGCCGCGGGCGTGAACCGCGCGGATCTGGCGCAGGCCGCGGGGAAGTACCCGCCGCCGCCCGGCGCCTCCGAGCTGCTCGGCCTCGAGGTCTCCGGCCGCCGACGGGACACGGGCGAGGAGGTCGTCGCGCTGCTCGCCGGCGGTGGCTACGCCGAGGTCGTCGCGGTCCCCGAGGAGCTGCTGCTGCCCGTTCCCGAGGGGCTCGGGCTGATCGAGGCGGCCGGGGTGGTCGAGGCCGCCGCGACGGTGGTGTCGAACCTGGTGCTCGAGGCGGGGATGCGCGAGGGTGAGACGCTGCTGGTCCACGGCGGCACCGGCGGGATCGGCACGGTCGCGATCCAGCTGGCGAAGACCATGGGCGCCCGCGTGCTCACCACCGTCGGCAGCGACGAGGCCCTGCCGATCGTCGCGCGGCTCGGCGCCGACGAGGCCTGGAACCGTCGCACCGTCGACCTTCCCGCCGCGGTGCGGGAGGCGGGCGGCGCGGACGTGATCCTCGACGTGATCGGCGGCTCCGCCCTGGCCGACAACGTCGCGATGCTGGGCGAGGGCGGACGCCTGGTGATCATCGGGACGCTCGGCGGCGCAACGGGTGAGCTGCCGATCGGGCAGCTGATGGGCAAGCGCGCCCGCGTGATCGGCTCGACCCTGCGCTCCCGCGCGCTGGAGACCAAGGCCTCGATCCTCGAGGCGACCCGCTACCTGGCCTGGCCGCTGCTGGCCTCGGGCGCGATGCAGATCCCGATCCACGAGCGGCTCCCGCTGGCCGACGCCGCCCGCGCGCACGAGATCCTGCGCACCGGCGGCCACCTGGGCAAGGTGATCCTGGAGGTCGAGGAGCCGGCCGACGGGCACCGGCGCGGGCGGCGGCGTCGCGGCCGGTGATCCCCCGGCGCTATCCAGACTGGCGGGCGAGCCACCGACGGTGTCCGTCGATCGCGGCCCGGGCGGCCGGGCGCAGCACCGTGGCGGGATCGTCGAAGGCGGAGGAGAGCTCGCCGCGGAACAGCGCCCTCCGGTCCGAGGTGGGCCAGGCGATGATCCGCTTTCCGGGCGGACGCCGCAGCACGATGACCACGGCGCCCGTGGCCCAGTAGCCGCTGTCCTGCTCGATCACGGCGACCTCCTCCCACCGGATACGGAGGGTGCTGAAGGACCGGACGAGCGTGATGCCCTCGTCATCGACGATGAACTGGCGCCGGGTGAAGATCACCAGGAGGAAAGTGCACAAGAGCACGGTGACCAGGCACACCAGCGCACCCAGCACGCCAGCGACGGAGTCGAGGGTGAGCAGCACCACCCCGGAGCCGAGCACGACCAGCAGGGGCACGCCCAGGAAGCATCCGAGGCCTGCGCGGACCCACCCCGTCCTGATCGCCCGGTAGCTCATCTGCTCGCTCTCCTCCACCCTTCCCGACTGCGGCGCGTCCGCCGCCTTCCAGGACGATATCGCCTGACGGGGACTTCTCCCCATGTCGCTCGCGCGCCGACCAGATTAATCTCGTAGCACGAACTTACACACGGAACGGAATCTCACACATGGACTTCTGGGGAGCAGAAACCGACCAGCTCCGCGTGCACGGATCGACGGTCCGCAGCGGCGGCAAGCGGATCGAGGAGCTGTTCGTGACTCTCTCCGCCACCGTGGAGAGTGTGCAGTGGACCGGACCCGACGCCGATGAATTCCGGAGTTCGTTCCAGATGATGTGCCGAGAGAGAGTCGATGCGGCCGCATCTCGGCTGTCCTCCCTGGCGAAGGAGTGCGAGGAGCACGCGGAGGAGCAGGACTCGGCGAGCGAGGAGGAGGGCGCCGGCGGCAATCAGGGCGGCGGCGGCAATCAGGGCGGCGGGGGCCAGAACGATCCGCTGAACCCCTCGAGGCCATCAGGAAGTTTCTCGAGGACTACGATCCTCTGGAGAGCGACGGCTTCTGGGGAGACCTGCTGGGAGGGCCTGAAGCCGGTTACTGGGGGAACCTGCTCTGGAACGCAGCCTCCATCGGGGGCGACATTGCCGGGATCGTCGTCGAGCCGACCGGCGCTGCGGCGGCGATCAGTCTTGCGATGGACATTCCCGGAGCCGCCATCGGCTTCTACGATGCGATGCAGTCGTTCCAGGACGGCGACTACTTCGGCACCGTCGACGGGCTGGTCACCGGGGGGCTCAATTCTCTCGACGCCGGCTTCGCCGTCCTCAGCATGGTGCCGCCGGTCCCACCGGTCGGCACGGTGATCAAGGGTGTCGGCGAGGTGGGCGGCATCGTCACGGGCGGTCTGGACATGGCGTGGTCCTCGGCGACGGTGGCGGCCCAGATGTCTGCGATCGCCGGCGGCCCCGGCGGCGGATCGACCTCGAAATTCCTCGCGACCGCACCGGCCTGGGCACTCGAGGAGGTGACCGGCATCCCGGCGTACACGGAGGTCGCCGAACCGATCACGAGTGGCATCAACGACGTGTACTCGGATGTGACGTCGAGCGTCAGGGATGCCGTCCCCGTCATCGATCCCTTGATCGACCTCTCGCAACGCCCCCTGGAGGCCATCTCCGAGACCCCCCTCGTCGCCCCTGTAGAGGATGGGGCGACGGCGGTCAACGAGTGGATCCGCGATCTCGTGGGATCGTGAGCGCGCACCGCGTCCGTCTACTCGTCCGCTGTGTCGTCCATTTCTCCGATGAGAAGTTCCAGGAGCTCGTCCAGCTGCTGCGGTGTCACCGCCCGTGCGGCGACCGTGCCCTCCCCTTCAGCGAGATCCGGATCGGGCTGGAGGATCACGAGTGCTTCTCGCCCAGAGACGAAGTGCAGTTCCCCCGTCTGCGAGGCCAGCGATCCGGACAGCGAGATCGTGGTGGCGGCGATCAGCTCCCCTGTGTGCTCGAGCAGGACGGGGTCGGTATGCGCCCCGTCCATCGGGCCGTGCCAGAGGATCGCGTCCTGCCCCTCGGGATCGGACCCCTCCGCAGATTCGTCCGCCCCACCGGTCGCGCGCCCCAGCACGAAGGTCCGCAGCAGATCCACCGAGTTCGCCGCGTTCTGCATCGTGAAATGGTGAAGGCCGTCCGGTGATGTCTGCTCGTACAGGACCGTCCGGTCCCGGTCGACGAATATGCCGTGAGCACCACGTTCCTCCGGCGCATGACCGACCGCCTCGAGGCGGACCGCCGCGTGGTTCCGGCGTGTGAGAATCCCGGTCAGAAGGAAGCTTCCCGACATGGCTTGCGGATCGCCGACGGGCTCGCGCTTCTCCGCTGCCGCGAGAATCGCCTCCGGCGCGATCATTCCTCGCGCGATCATCGAACGGCGGAGGACGGACATCAGCATCCCCACGTCGAAACGCTGGCCTCGATCGACCGCCAGACGATCGAGCCACGGTGAGGCGAACCTCCCCTCCCCTTCCCGTCCGTACAACGTGAAGAGCTCTTCGTCGGTGAGGGTGATGAGGGGGCTCGGTTCCTCGGCGACCATCGATGCCAGAGCACCGGCGGCCGCCACCTCACGAACGCCTTCAGGAACCTCTGCGGTCATGTTCAGTCCTCGCTCTGATGCTGTGTGACACCCGTAGCCTGCCATGCCCGGCGATGCCGTGACGGCGCTGCTCGCGAACGGCAGGGTGCGTTGTGCTGGTCCGAGGCCGGTCCGGCAGTGACAGAAGGTGGCACCGGGGAGCATGATCTTGCCATGCACGAAGAGCGTGCTCCAGATCGCCACCTCCCTGTGGGGAGGCCTGTGCGCGGCAGGGCCGCCGTGAGGAGGGACCGGCGGGACTGCTCAGCCCCGCAGCCCCTCCAGCACGAGCACGGTGCCGTCCTCGTAGATCGACTCGGTGACCACGTCGGCGACGTCCTTGACGCCCTGCGGCGCCTGCCCCATCGCCACCCCGACCGATGCCCAGGTGAGCATCTCGGTGTCGTTGAAGCCGTCGCCGACGGCGAC
>Ga0079226_10004510_pt1 | contig 10641 bp, 9 predicted proteins | sample Poulit2014_FD_76345 | JGI IMG/M metagenome (GOLD analysis project Ga0079226, IMG submission 76345) | Agricultural soil microbial communities from Georgia to study Nitrogen management - Poultry litter 2014 | ecosystem: Environmental > Terrestrial > Soil > Agricultural land | place: USA: Georgia...
AACAGTATTCATCCACAAAATAAAAGTGACTATGAAACTACAATTTATAAGGAACGTGGAGTACAACAAATTGTAATTCCAGAAGGGTTAAAAAAGAAAATTGATCATTACATTTTAAAAAGTAGGGATTTATCTGCTATATCTGATAAGGTAATAAGCAATATGTTGCAAAAGTCGCAAGCAGATTCTATTGATTCAATGGAAAAAAACTATTATGTATTCTTAAGTAAAAACGAATCATCATTAAAGTCTTCAGGCTGGATCTATTGGTTGAGAAGCTTTTTTAATAAATTAAAAATACATAAAGACAATACATCTAAAAAAACATACCTGAGTCATAGATTTAGACATGGTTACGCTATGTATCTTATAAACGAATTAAACTTAACGCTAGAAGAGGTAAGTCGGTACATGAGGCATAGGTCAATTACTTCGACGTATGTTTATTATAACCCGACTGAAGAGGAAATAATGGACGCTACTCTCATGATGGAAAAGCAGATGAATCAAACCCTAAAGGGGGATGGGACCATTGAGGAAAATTGATGTTTATTTCGATGAAATTCATGCACTGATCGACCAAACAGAATGCGAAGTTCTTCGGGAAGAACTTGTTTTGTTTATTGAAAAACATAAAAATGGATTTTCAAGAGTAATAGATGGAAAGCATATTGCTTTTTGCTTGCTGATTATTAATTTAAAGAATGTCAATATTAAAGAAATTAATTGGGAGACTTGTGTAGGGTTACATAATTTAGTGATGTATGAAGAGTTAATGAAAAATAAAAAAATGCTCCCAAGTTCATTGAAAGCGAAGGTAATAAAGTGCTATAGGGACTATAAAGAAAAGGGTTTATCAAATGGGCTTTTTTCATATCAAAGGTATATAAACGATTTATATTACGAACTTTACAAGCATTTAAAACATGAATATGTCAATATACTAAATATAGAACACTTTGAAAAATACCTTGCATCCAATTATTATCAACATGATAAAAGGTTTTTTGATTATAAAAACGAAGAGCTTTTTTCAGCTTTAATAAATTTTCCGCAGGACGCAGATTACACAAAATTAACTAAAATACCTGTCAAAAATGGAAGTAGGAATTATTGGTTAAATACGAAATCTGTGTTTATAAGAACATGGGTTGAAAATTATATTAGTAAGTATGCGATAAAATACATTGAACCGGTATTGTTTAGGTTAGTAGGCTATTTCTTTGTAGATAGTGTAAACAATTATAAGCATCAAATAGATAGTTATCAAAAGGTTGATAATGAATTCCTAAATCATCAGATTGAATATTTCAAGAAGATACCCGGAGAAATAATTCAAAGTATTAGCCCTAGTAGACCAAATGCGTTTATTAACCAATTGGTGATTTTGTATAGATTATTGTTGGATACTGTAAATGTTGAACAAGAAAAAATTGGTTTATCAAAAGAATATGTAAGTTTGTTAAAGTGTGAGGAAGCAACCACAGCAATAAAAAGAGATTATAAGCCGATTTATTACAATCCATTTGAATCAATTCCAAAGTTTGAAAAAATTGCTTTTATAGCTAATGAGTATACTAGAACCGGCGCTAGAGCAAGTAATTTCGATCTTACTTTTTTGGACTTAAGCAATTTTCCAGAGAAAATTAGAAATGACATTCTTGAATTTTTCTGGTATGGATCTGGTTCATTTTATTCTAAGCAAAAGCATAACCAATTAGTTAAAGATTTCTATAAATTTCTTGAAAAAAAGTCTCGCAAAACTGGACAATTGGGCGCTGAACTGAAGGATACAATCGATCATAAAACCCTTTATATATATCGTCAAAAACTAGAATTGAAATATTCTAATACAGCATCTTTGAAAGGTGCTTTAAAAATTATTAGAAATATCCTGAAGTATCATAAAGGAAAATATAGTGTTACAACCAGCATGCAAAAGGTGTTGAATTTAAATAACCTAGAAAAAACAAATGGCGGAAACCCAATGACAGATAATGATTTGAAAGTAATATACGAAGAGTTTAAAAAAGTAAGTGACAAAAGTAAATTGAGTTTAATTGTTTTCGAAATATTTATTCTGACTAATTTAAGAATCGGTGAAATACTCAATTTAGAAAGGAATTGTATAGAATATAAAGATTCTATGGGCAAAGCTAATATCAGATATTTATCCAAAACAAGCAATGGAGAATATGCAAGTCAATTAGTGTCTGAAAAAGTTACTTATTTACTTGAAGAGGCTATCCGGCTTACAAGTTTAACTGCTGAGTGTGATTCTCGTTTATCAAAATACATATTTATAGAGCCGGTACAAAGAAAGGTAAATAACAAATTAAAAATCGTAAACTTCGGTTATGTTTTTAAAAAGGTTTTAGAAAAAACAGAAGATAAATTAGAAAATAAAAATTATACAGTAAACAATTTAAGGCATACCTACATTAATAATGTATATAAGCAAGGTGCAAAGCTAAATTACTCTTTACCTAAATTGGCAGCGATAACGAATAATGGGTATAAAACAGCAAAAAAGTATTACAGAGAATATAACGAGATTGAATTGTATGTGGAAGCTTTGTCAGGTGTGACACTTACTGATGTTGATATAAATGGTGAGATCAAGAAGGAAAACAAAGTCGAACGCAAAAATAGTGTGAAAAGTAATCTGGGACAATGTAAAGAAAATTCATGTGTATTTGAAGCAATGGAATGTTTAATATGTCCGCATTTCGTGACATTTACAAATCGGATACCAAAGTTCGAAAGTAAGATAGAGGAACTAAATAATACAATTAAAAATACCTCCAATCCAATTATCATAGATGAAGCCATTTCTCAGAAAAAGTTGTTATCTCAATACTTGAAAAATATGATAGCGCTTGAGGAGGATTAGTATGGAACAAGTAAAACTTGATAAGAGACGTAGTGAAGATACGGACTTTTTTGATGCTTTTTTGAGTGCAGAAATTCAAGAAATGCAAGTTTCAAAATTAAGTATGTTTAAGAATCAAACTTGGGATTTTAGTTATTTAGATAATGAAAAAAGGGCTTCTAAGAATAGTTTGATAAAATTTCAGGGCATTCCAAGTGAATTTATATTTTATATTAAAACACACGCTTTAAGTCAAATAAAAATAAATGAAAAAGCCTTTAGTACAATTAACAAAAATATAGGTATACTGAAAACGATAAGTAAGGAATTTATGAATCGTGGACTAGATAGTATACTTAAAATTTCTGTGAGTGAAGTCAGAGAATATCTTAAGGTAAAGGAAAAGAAATGTTCATTTCTATATTTGGAAAGATTGACCAACGCTTTGAAGTCATTTATACATCATATTAGTGAAAGTGAAAGTATAGATTTTGGAAAAACAACTGATTTTCTAATGGAAAAGCAACAAAAATACTCGAAACATGAAAGTAAAACTGCTGTTAATGATTACATTCCTGATGCATTTTGTAATCAATTAGTATCTTGTGCTATAAAGGATTCTAAGAATGTTAATCTAAGGATAGACGAGAGGATTGTAGCATGTTTAATTGTCATATTAGCTGAAACAGGTATGCGAGCAGAGGAAGTGAGTCATTTAAAAACAAACCATCTTAGTACTTATGAAATTAACGATGAGAAAAAAGTTTATTATTTACATTTTAAAACCTTTAAAACTATAATGGGCAATGGCTCTGAGTTAACATTTTGCTATATGACACCGATAGCGGCTAGGGCCTATAAGTTGGCTGAAAACTTAGTTGAACAAGCTATAAATGGTTTGAGTGAATTTGTGTTAATGAAAAGAATCTATGAGTTAATAACTAATCAACCTAATTCAAAATTAAAACAGTTAGGTATTGAACATAGAGCCATTATCAATCAGCTTACAAATCAACAGTTTAATGATTATAAGAGTAAGCTAGGAGAATACCTTTTTATTAGTAGTAAGACAGGTAAAAGAAGAGTAGGGACTGCACCATTAACGGAGAATTATCAAAAATTCTTCATCCGAAATTATAAACAGTTAAGTAGTGTTGATTTAAATAATGATGAAAGGGAGAATTTAAACTTCCTTCAAATTAAAAGTAATGCAAAATATAAAAAGCTTTATAACATTGAATATAGAAAAGCAAATACATTTGAAGAAACCAAGAAAATTAAGTATCCATACGCTAACTTCCATCGCTTTAGAACAACAGTATGCACAAAGTTATTTATGCAAAAAGTTCACATCGATTTCATAATAAAACATATGAATCATATCTCTGAAGATATGACAAACTATTATAACAAAAGTTTTCAGCTGGAGAATAAGCTTGAGAAAAGCATAGAACATATTCAAGGACTAATTAACGAGAAAGGACTGTTAATTACAAATAAGGATGAAGTTTCCGAGGCATATATAAAAAATGAATTAGAGCTACAGTCATCTGTTAAAAAGGTAGAAAAGATCAACAAGTTTTTAATAAGTAATAATTTAAATATCAAAAAAGATGTAAAAGAAGTATTAAATATACTTAAAAAGACGAACTCCCCAGCTGTTGAAAATGAATTTGGTATGTGTTTAAGAAGCATAATTCATAGTGTGTGCGAGCGAAGGAAGTATTTCCATACTTTTGATGATAATTATAACTTAGAAATTAACTTGGACTCTTATAAATTCCTAAATTTTGAGTACGAAAGGTTTAAACAAAAAATAGAGGTAGTAAATTATAATAAGACGTTAGTTGAAAAACAACCTGAGTATGCTATTGAATTTGATAGGGAAATAAAAGCATTGAATAAATTTATAAATGATGTATTGATAAAGCAGTTAGAATCGCTAAATAATGACGTGGATATAAAAGGTGAAGATGTAATAATCGAGGAATACCCCAACTTAAGAGAAGTAATAGGTAACAGAAAAGAGATACTGACCGAGGTGATAACTTGGAAGAAGTCATAAAGAACATAAATGACATATTGAGTCAAAATAATTTGCCATCAACTAATGAAATACCTGAAAAGACGCTGCAAAGGCTAATAAATTTCGAGGAGTATGCTAATAATCTTGAAAAATTAAATACAGATAGTATAGAGGAAGTCAAGAAAAGAAAGATGACAAAGGTTTCAATATCCAATTCTCCCGAGTTGAGTATCTCCAGGAAAACACTTTATAATGATAAAATTCTGCTGAAGTATGTGGAAGCAAAGATTGAAAAACAAACCGATCATTTTAACGATGGGAGAATAAAAAAATTACAAGATCAGTACCATGATTTAAAATTGCAATATGATAAAATAACTGATCACTTATTAGAAACTAGCATACTTCAGGCAGAAATATTACAGTATAAAAAAAGAATAGAAGAATTAATTCAGGATAAAAACAGATTACATATGATGCTGCAAAAATATGAAAAGCAATGGAAATAAAAAATAGTAAAAGTTTTATAACTTTATCTTTAATAAATTAACAAAAACATGTTCAAAATCCTCCTTATAGTTATTGTCCGGGTATAAAGTAAAAAGAACCTGTAATGCACCAGTTAGTTTATAAGCACGGAGCAATCTTCCTGGGTCTTTTGAAGATTTAAAGTCTTGTATGGTGAGTAAAAGGTTTTTTAAAGTGATTAAAATATCATCTTCTGGTAGTTTAGAAATGTTTTTCCCTAGATTAATTAGTTTTTGGTAATCGGCTATTGGTGATTTGGGAATAAATTTTAAGTTGTTATCAAGAACCTTTTTTAAATAATGGTAGAAGTATTCGTGCTTATCTTGTTTTTTAATACCTGCAATTACATATGAACAAAATTCTGCATCATCGAATTCATAAAGGGAATCGTACTCTATGTAAGTTTCCTCTAATTCATTTAATAAGGATTCATTAAGGTAGAGATGTACATGATAATTTCTTAAGAAATAGTCTTTTAATATGGTTGGAATCTCAGCTTTTTCAATTTGATCTATAATTTCTTTATCCATGGCAAGTTCTCCTTTAAATGCTACTTATAGTCTGTCGACTTATAGTGTTCATATTAACAGAATTGTGATATGAAGACTAATGAAAATCAAAAGCAAATCTTAATGACAATTGGCGATAATATTAGGCATTACAGAACTAAAAAGGGATGGTCTCAGGAGGATCTTGCGTTCGAATGTGAATTGCATAGAACGTATATAGGCGCGGTTGAAAGGGGAGAGAGAAATATTACCGTGTTGAATTTGATTAAAATTAAAAATGAGCTAGGGATTAGGCTGGATGAACTTTATCCTGAAAACTAAGGCTCATTGAATAGTCAGTGATTAAAATCTGTATTGTAATAGACTGGATTGTTGAATACGGATTAGAACAATGAAAGAATGATTAGTTCCAACTCGCTGTCCATTCTAAATCTTTCACTGTGTCCTCGTTCATTGCAGAAGAACTATAATCATGTGGCACCGAGCATTACGAGAAGTTATTTAATGATTCGACAAGATAAAATCAATGAATCGTTTAGGATTTTCGAAAGGGATAGATGTTAGTTTGGTATATAAGGGTGATAGATCTTATTATAAAGGTTGTGATTTTATTACTGTTTCTGATTGGATTCAAGTTGCTGCTGTCTCTATATCTTCTGTGATTTCCGTTATTTCGGTTATCATTGCTGTAAAATCATTACAAACGACTAAAAAATCTATCGAGGATGCGAACAAACCTTATATTGCTTGTTATATTGAAATGGTGGAAGTAGGCCACTTTCAAAAGTATTTAATCATTAAAAACTTCGGCCGGACACCTGCGACGATTTTGGATATACAATTTGATAAATTGATTAAGGGATTAGGTAGGGAGGGGAAAATTGATTCTCTAAAAGGTTCTGTTATAGCACCAAATCAAAAAATGATAACTGCTTTAAATGTGAAGGAGAAAAGTAACTTTTCAGTAACAATAACATATCAAAATATGCAGAATAAAATTGTAAACCATACTTATCAGTTAAACAGTGGATTCAGTAGTGATTTGTTGTATAAAACCTCTAGTTCAACCAATCTTTCTGATGATACAAATGCCTTTAGAAATATGTTACATCAATATACAAAAAGGAATTTATAAGTTTAAGCAACAAAATAAAGGAGCCTAACACCAGGGATATAAATTGGTGGTGTATGATATGTCTCACCCAGATAAAATTATTAAGGAAATTGAAATGTTGAATGAGCAAGATGGCCAAAAGGTACTCTATAAAATTAAAGAAAAATATATGGAAAAAGATGTTATCTTACTAAATGAAAATTACTCTTGGTGGGATAATGAATAGGATGACATTTACAATAAACGGTAAAATGAAACAGGGTGATGTTTGGCTGGCGAATGTCTTTTTTAAAGGCACTTGTTAAACGAAGCAACGCCACGTTATTATTGTTGGTAATGAATGGAGTTGGTTGATTGATATGGAGAATTATATGGAATTAAACTATATAAAATTTCAGGATATTGATTGTGTTTATTATAGAAAAGAAAATTCAATGATTGTTATTCCAAAGGATGAAAAGGAAAGTTTTAATTTCTTAGATGTTATTAAAAATAAAAATTTCATAATTGAATTTACTTCAACTATTTATAAAAAAACTTATGCATATGTGAAGAACGTTTCGTTTACAGGAGATAGAGCTATTCGATTTAATATTCTATACTATGCATTTTTGATTCAAAGTGAGACTATCAATGAAATACAACTAACTGGCGATGAAATAGATATGATATTTAACCCGGCCACATACTTTTTCCCGAAAGCAGATAATTTTAAAAAGAACCCAGTCGATTTAATATACGGAAAACATATAGGCGAAGAATATAATATTAAATATAAAGGTGAAAATATATCAATAGTTTTATCATACGGTGATATTCTCGAAAGAGGAATAGCAAGTGATTTAAAGCTTCATGCTAAGTTGTCAGTGCTGTTTGAAGAAACAAATAATATAGAAAAAGTCCACGAGTTAATAACAATTGTAATGAAGTTTATTCAATTAGTTAGTCACCAGTTAGAAATTAATCTTAAACCTACCGCAATTTTAGGGGAAATTGATGGTAGAAGACAAAAGTTAGGTACATATCATAATGAATCCTATCAACTAAAGAGAATTAACGCGTTCTCTGTTATTCAATATGATTATTTCAAACCCTATATTAGTCAATTATTACAATTTGTTGCTGATAATGAAAATATAAACTTGAATTTTTACCCTAAAGATATTAATGAGTCGTATTTCTACGATATCGAAAGATTCCTTGCGATTTTCGCTGCGTTTGAAAATGAGTGTAAAGAAATCCCTGAATTATATGAAAAAAAAGTTGATGATTCACCATTGTTGATAAAAGAAGATTTGTTAAAAGTAATAAAAAAATTAGGCGACAATGATCAAATTAGTGAAGACGATAGAAATTTTCTATATCAAGCAAAAAGTAGAATTTCCCAACTGGGAACTCAGTTCGGTCAAAGAAAAAAGATAGTAAATGCATATAAACAAAATATTCACATCCTTGAAGAATCAATGAACTTTATATTTCCGAAAGGCTTCAAAATTGGAAAAGTCGCAAGTGATTTAGCGGAACTAAGGAATAAAATTGTACATAGTAATTTTTATACTGTATTCGACAGAGAAGAAAGAGACATTATTCGATTTTTAGAGATTTTAACATATGTAATGTTATTTAAAAGAATTGGAATTGAGGATAAGGGAATTGATATATTGATAGGTGTAGTTTTTGGTTGCAATACAAGACATATGCAGATTTAGTCGATGATTCTAAAAATATTAATAACGAAAGCTAAGGTTGAATGAAATTCGGGAACGCTCGTTCTGAGTAGGTGAAATACGATTCTTAATAGCGCTAGTACAGCAACAATGGTTTATGATATAAAAAATATGTTATATCGTTTCAGAAACCTTAAGTAGTAGAAAACATCTATACAGGAGTTCAATATTATTTCAACGAACGGCCTGGATATGTTTCAAGTTATCTAAAAGCAAAAATAAATTATTAATTGAGACCTGACTGTTGTTAAAATGAATTCATTACCAACTTAAAGGAGCAAAATATGGAACTTACTTTTGAGCAAGTCGTGGTATTTCTGCCATTATTAACAGCACTGATTACTTTTTTCTTAACATCGTTATTTACTCTTTATAAGGATAAGAAAGAAAGTAATAATTCAAACAGGGTATTTTTTGAGTATGCAGAATATGAATTAGAATATCCCTTTGTAAATGCTCCACATGGTAGAGGTAAAATACTTGTGGGGGCAAACGGTCAAAAGTTAAAATACCGGGCTGAAAAATATGGTGGAGCAGTTTACAGTTTTTTAGTTTTAAAAAATGCAACAGCTAATAATGCTATTAATTTAAAAATAGAACATTCTTTTAGCGATCGTCGATTTGGCACGGTTCAAGAAATCGTAACTGAAAATTTTTTTATGCCAATATGGAAAGCAGCAGATACCTTATACCTACCGGCAACTATTGACAATGCTGATAGCCATTTATCAACCAATGAGAAGTTGGTCATTACTTATAATACAATTACATTTGAGAGATTTCGATATAGTTTTTCAAGAAGTAGGAAAGGGGAATACAAAGAACGGCTAAAAAAAAGATATTTAGGTTTCATCTGGATTCCCAAAATTTTTTATCAGAGAAGCGCATTTTATACATTTGTCATTGTAAAGAATGAAGATACTACAAAAGAAGTTTAATATAATAATCAGATGAAGGATATAGGAGTAATCAACCTTGATGGGTATCTATGAAAAAAGGCTATAATTAGATTTAAACATGAATCTCAGTAGATCATTTCCTGATTGTGAACTCAAAATTATTGGTGTAAAAAGTAGTAAATCAATTTAATTCTTGCACAATTCGGCGCTGTTGCTGAAGAAGTATTATGACTGAATTGGGATAGATTAACAAGGAAGGAGGCACTGTAAGGCCAACTTGTAGGAATTGCAATAACAAGTGGATTGGAAACAAACTGTTAAAAAATCTACGATATAAAACCCTGAAATGTCCTGCCCTTATTGAAGAGAGAAACAATATCAATCAAAAAAAGCCAAAGCTGTAGTCCCTTTTTTAGGTCTGATTGTTTTATTACCACTTCCTATTCAGACTTTCTTTGATGTGCCAATCTAATTTGACTCCACAATTTGGACAATACAATATTATACCTCCAATCATTTTTATGAAGCACATCTAGTAATTCGCACCCCTAACAATTTACGATTATTCATCATAATCATTTAGTTGTAGTATAACACTATCCAGGACTATATCGATGTTTTTAACTCCCTTGTTGGGGTATCGTCTTCAAAATGTGCTTAAGTTGTAAATCCGCATTTTTTTGACGATACTCTTTGATAAAAAACATGACGCAAATAGTACATTTTTATGGTCCGTTATCAATTAAAAGTGTGTAAAAGTAATAAAAAGCTAAAAAAGCGTAAACGATGCATTTTCACAGGGTTTTGAGGCAATACACATCTATCCAACTTGTTATAAGAGAGGGCCAAATCATCGGTGATAGCATCATCAATAATCTGCAGCCGAATAAGCCGGTTTATCGACTGCTCATTAATGAGTGGACAAAGCAGGAGGTACTACGCGGCATTGAAGAAATGAAGCCAAAT
>Ga0079226_10004513_pt1 | contig 10636 bp, 7 predicted proteins | sample Poulit2014_FD_76345 | JGI IMG/M metagenome (GOLD analysis project Ga0079226, IMG submission 76345) | Agricultural soil microbial communities from Georgia to study Nitrogen management - Poultry litter 2014 | ecosystem: Environmental > Terrestrial > Soil > Agricultural land | place: USA: Georgia...
CCTATGTATCAGTTTTTTTATGTTATTATATAAGTAATAACACTCTGGAGGTTGAATTAATGGAGTATAAAACAGAACAACAACTACTTAGTAAAGCTGAAGAGGCTGTAGGTAAAACTTTCTATCAAATAGATCAAAACAATAGACTTTCCGGAGCTGGTAAAGGTAATCTTGGACAAGTTATTGAAGAAAGCCACTTTGGATATGAAGTTAACTCTAATAAAGAAGCTGATTTTAAAGAATTGGGCATTGAGCTAAAAGTAACACCTATTAAACAAAACAAAAATGGAACAATTTCAGCTAAAGAGCGACTTGTTTTAAACATCATTGACTTTTTTGAAGAAGTCAACAAGGACTTTTTCACTTCTAGTTTTTGGATTAAAAATGAAAGGTTACTTTTAATGTTTTATTTATGGCAACCAGATATTAATCGAGGTGATTATAAAATAATTAAGTCATATTTACATGACTATCCAAAAGAAGACCTCGAAATCATCATGAACGATTGGAATACCATTGTAAATAAAATTAAAGCTGGTAGAGCACATGAATTATCTGAAGCAGATACTAACTATTTAGGAGCTTGCTCTAAAGGTAAAAATAAGTCCTCAGAACGAAAACAACCATTTAGCGATAAGATGGCAATGCAACGTGCCTTTTCTTTAAAATCAAGCTATATGACAACTCTAGTAAGACAAATATTCAATAAAGAAGAATTAACTCGATTCACATCACCTCAAGAACTCAAAAATAAAACGCTAGAACAAAGTTTGTTAGATAAATTTAGTCCTTATTTTGGCAAGACCCTAAGTAATATTGCTGAAGAACAAAACATCACTGTTAATAGTAGTTCTAAATCATTCCTTCCGGAATTTATTAGTTCACTATTAGGAATAAAAGGTACAAGCTTAAATAAAATTGAAGAATTTCAAAAAGCAAATATTGACTTAAAAACAATACGACTTGAACCTAATGGAAAACCACGAGAACATATGTCTTTTAAAAATATTGATTTTAATGAAATTGCTAATACCGAACCTGAAGATTTATGGATCTATGACTATTTTGAATCAACAAAACTTCTTTTTATTATCTTTGAATACAAAGAAACAAAAAGTGAAAATAAAAATCGAGAGCTTTATTTTAACGGTATAAAACTATGGAATATGCCTAAAGATACTATCGAAAGTACAATATTACCTTTTTTATACGACTTGAAAAAAACTGTTATAGAAGGTATTCAGTTAGAAAGGATTGAGCAAAAAAATGGATTTATAACAAAGAATAATTTACCAAAACCTAAATCAAACGGAGTGTGTCATATCAGACCGAAAGCAAAAAATGCTCAAGATACAACATTATTACCTGATGGTCGCTCCATTACTAAACAGGCTTTTTGGTTGGATAAAGAATATATAGTTAAAGAACTCCAAAGAAATAATTAATTAGCTCTTTGGAGTTCTTCTTTCATTTTTAATTTAAATAACTTTATCTGCTTTTTCATTTTTATTCAATATTGACTGGATTTCAGTAATTTGTAAAAATATCTCTTGTAATACTGGGACGACAATACTATTACCTGCAAGTTGAATTAGTTTGGCTAAAGATAATATTTTCCTACCATTTCCAAAATCAAAGTTATTCTCCATTAACAAATCAAATTGATATTCTTCAAACCCCATCAGTAAGAAGCACTCTCTTGGGGTTAAATTACGGTAGTATTTGTTTCTTTTTGTTATTTGATTATTTTTATACGTTATAATTCCTGAATTAGGATGACGATCTTGCTTTGTCGTAACTGTTCTTGCAATAACCCCCTCCATAACTTGATCATCTTCTGCTAAAATAGGATTATTGTTAAATATCTTTTCCCTTGATGTAGTAAAGTTAGGTGTACTTTCTATTGCTTCTTGTCTGTATACTGGATTGGAATAATCTAATTTTAAATATTTTTCTAATGGTTTTTGATCTATGTAGCTTAAATTTTTTCTTTCTAGATTATTCAACATGAAATAAGTTTGTATGTCTTCTACTTCTTTTTATCTTTAGTTAATACACTGATTACATAAGTTCTATCTCTGTTTTGTGGTACACCAAAATTCTTAGCATTCAATGTATAAACTTGATTAACATATCCTAATGATTCTAAAAAGTTAAGCCATTCATTAAAATTATCAATATGTTTTGGTGATAATATATTGCTAACATTTTCCATTAATAAAAATGTCGGTAAATCTTTATCACTCTCATCATAATCTATTAATAACCTTTCAATTTCCCACAAAAGAGTTGACCGGTTATTCGCATCACGATTAATCCCTAAAGTTTGATTATGCCAATGTCCGCTAATAGATAAATCTTGACATGGGAATGAATAGGTTAGAAGATTTGCATCTGGTGTATTTTTAGCTGTTACAGACTTTATATCTACTAAATTATTATTTCTCTCTATTGCGTATAATATTGCTTTTGCTTGAGACATTTGCAAATTTCTCAAAGCACGTTCAGTCAAAGGCTCTTTACCGTTACCTGATATTGTATACTTACTTATTTCTTTTACAATAGAATCTCGAGTGTGATGACGATATTCTTTAATATTTTGTGGTCCGTTATGCAATATATCATATGCATACATTGCGCCAATTTCCCATTCTACAATAGATGTTACTTCATGTTCAATGTTAATATTTTTTAAAGCCTGAACTTGGCTTCCTATACCACTAAACGTTTCTATTATTTTTAACATTGATTCCTCTCCTAAAAACTCATTCTTTAAACAAGCTCATATAATAATCAGTTTCATTTAAACGAACAAAATATAAGTAATTGAAGTCAAGCTTGCTTAATATTTCATAGGCTATAGGCTCGGATTTATTTAGTTCTAATAAATCTACCAAATATTCTTTTATATTAATATCTATAAAATGTAATTCTGAATTAAACTTCCCTGCCAAGTTAGCTCGTAGTACCTTACCGTTAAATGTATATATCGTCATATTTTTTTCACTATTAAAAAAGTCATCAAAATTACGATTATTTGGATTCTTTTTTATGTGGGGATTAGGTTGACTATTAATTCCTCTACTTTTCCAAAATGGATCACTTTCTTTAGGTAAAACAATTGGTATATGGAAAGTAGAATAGTAAGAATTCACAATTTTACATTCAAAATCTTGGGGTACTTTAACTCTTATTGATTTTATTTTTTGCACTAATGTAATTATACCATTATTATGCTCTTTACCGGGTTCTTTTGTTTTAGTTTCTGTTAAGTTCACTTCTTCATCTTCTATTTCTTCGACTTCAGTAGATTCTTCATTTTCATAAATGTAAATGTGATCTTCAATTTCTGTGGAAGTGCAATTTAGCATATTTATTCTATTTTCTTCAAATATGTATGATAAATCATCTTGCACTTCTACCAATATTTCATCATTTTTAAAAAATCCATTTTCTGAAAAGTTTGCAGAACCAATATAATATATAGATTCTTTATCATTTGATAGTTCATAAATCTTCATATGATTTTTTATGTGAGACACATTATAGTATACGTTAACATTTTTTGGCATCATACAATACTCATCATGGTCATTTCTAGCAATACCTTCTTTAGCCATACCTATGTACACTTCAATATTCAATTTAGGGTATTTTTTAACTATTTCATTTAAAAAAGTACTTGAACTATAACCTGATAACACTCTTAACTCATCATAATCATTTAAATTAGAACCTAGCACTTTATCATATAACTCGTTAGTAAAAATATTCATCTAGATCTATTCCTTTGCCTCTTCAAATAAATCTGCGACATATCTTATAATTCCACCATCTACTAGCTCTGGTGAAATCGATACAATTCTAGCGGTATTTAATTTAAGCAAACGTCGAAAAAGATTACGATCATTTTTTCCTTTTTCATCATATTGTTTCATGATTTCTCTATATAATTCTATATAATATCCTAAGGAAGGTCTCTCAACTAATTGTAATATAGTATCTGTTGAGTTGTTTTTTAATAAATCATATGTTGTTTCCTTATCTTCGTACCAAGATAAATGAATATACCACCAAATAGTTTTAAGCCATATTCTTCTAGGTATCTTATAGAAATGATCTGCATTTTTACCCCATCTCGCATGTACAATGTCTGGAATGACCTTAATAGATAAATATCGCCACACGTCATCATTTGTTGCTGCTCTATTTTCAAACTCTATTTCATTCCCTAACACTTCATATAACTCTAACCCAAAGTTTAAATCAAACTCATAGTCTAATTTGTTAGCACTGTCTAGATTGTTTTCATCATATATTCTATCCCGTGCTTCAAGCAATTTCCTTCTTAATTCATAAAATGAATCATTTAAGAAAATTGGCTCTATTGCTTTTGTACTAACTTCAATTTCCATAAAATCCTTTTCAGCTTCTGATGAAGGATAGTTAATATTATCCCAATTAATCATTTTATTCACCGCTTTCAAATCATCATGTTAACTCTCGCTTTAAACTGTTCAATATTGAAAATCGATTTGTAATATCAACTTCAAATGTTTCTATCCAATATTTAACAACTGTTAATATTGAGTTGCCGCTAACCTCATACTCTTCAACATTCAAGTTTTCATCTAATACAACTTCTTGAATAATTAAAGCCATTGCATGAATAATAATATCTTCCATTATAAAGTTTCCATATCGACTCGTACTATCGTTAATAACTTTAAACATCGGATGGAGTTTGTTTAATTTCAACGAAACATTATTGTTGTCAAATTGGTCTTCTATCGGATCTGCCCAATATTTTTCAAGTGTCCATAATGGACCACCCTTATCTGAAACTTCACTAATAGGAAACACTGAACCGTCGCCATCTATAACAAGTTCTAAAGTAAGTAATAGGTCATCAGAGAGAAGCATTCCTTTTTCTTTTGCTTGAAAATTATTTGTTTCATTTACTTCTTCTAAATAATAAAAAAAGTCTAAGAAAATTCGTCCTCTAAGCTTATTTTTCGGAAAATATTCTTCAAATTTGATTTCTATTGGTTCAGTTGTTCTTCCAAAGCTTCCAATTGATCTTTTCATTTGAATATTTGTTGTTGTAGAGTGAATATGAACACCTATTCCTATCATATTTGAATCCGATGTAACACCATTTTTCCCAAAATAAATAGAAGGGTCTTTTATAGTAAATAATTGATGTATGGTTAAATCGTTTGTTAGAGGACTCCATTTATCCTCCAACTCATTTAAATATAGAGTTTCTTGAATTTCATCATCTTCTTCTAGCCTTATATATTCTAGGCTATTTGATAGATTATGGTAAGTGAAATAAGTCGGATTAATTCTAAATCCACTTTCCCTAAGTAAATCTTCATCGATTAATTGATAAGTTGCAATTTTATTTTTACTCATTATCTAACCCATCCTTTATTGCTTTAATCCCTATATTCGGCAACAAATCATTTCTTTTAATTTTACAAGTTAGCCTTATATCTACCAATAAATTTTCTTCAGAAAAATTCTTTATATTAACAGTTCCATTGTCTTTTTTCTCAAAATTTAGTTGTTCTGAATTTAATTCGTCCAAAACATTTGTTTGATATTTTGTTTTTTCTAGTCTTTCAATTTTATCAATATCAAAAGCAAAATCTACTTTATCCCCAAAAGTTTTATACCAAGTGGAATAATCCATATTTCTTTCCTGGGATTGTATGTAAATATAAATATCATTATTTGATTGTTTTCTTAATTTCAATGACATATACACTTGAATGGTATCATTATCTATGAATTTTGTTCTTTCAACTGATAAACTAGATTTTCTAAAACTACCTTTTCTATTTGAAGAACGACGTGGCCTCTCACTTCTTGTACTTGCCTTACCAAACTTTTTTGGTGGTAGAAACTTTTGCCCCATTCTTCGAGCTAATGCAGATGTTTGAAATCCTTCTATATTTTCCTCATTCTCTCGATATTCATCTAATATTGCTTTAGAGCTATAACTTTTTAACCGTTTTACAATTGTAATTCCAACTTTATCATCCCAAGTAGCATGATCTGACGTTTCAATATCTCTTAAGTACTGCTCTAATGTTTCATATCCTTTATTACTAAATTCGTTTGACAACTCAACAAAGGATTGCGGGACAAAACTTGCTAGCAATATATAATCGTCTTTAATCGTTACATTGGAAGGAATCCATCTTCCATCAATCGAATACTCAATTATCATACCTGGCCTTCTACTAAATGCCATAACACTACTTTTAAATCGTTCATTAACAGCTTTTGATTTTTCACCTAAATAAGCTAATGCAGATGATTTCGATTGAGGCGGTAACATCCCCAATTCCTTTCTACTAACTTCTCTAAAAGCTACTCTACCAATTAAGTCTCCCCGTTTGGCCGTTGCTTGAAAGCTGATTGGTTTTATTGTAATATCCTGATTTTTTGTTACGCCTGTCAATCCAGCGTTGTATAATTCTTGATATATGCCGAAAACTGGTTCAACTTCAAGGTGTAAACCAATTACTTTATCATTTACTTTTGCTATTAATGTAGAGTTTTTATTATGTTTAGAATATGTTTCATTCAATAATCGTGGGAAATACCAGCGTTGAATTGATACTTCAATCTCTCTTTCATACGTTTTTTCCCATGGAAATACTTCTACCTCTTTATCGATAGCTGTTATTTCTTTAGCAGGTATAAAAGGCATTAAAATCATAGTTCCTGTTTCATCTTCTTGATAAGGACTTAAATTGAATTGCTCTAAAAACTCACGTATTTGATTAGAGTCAGTTATGGGATAGACAGGATCACCCTCGTCTGATGATAACTCTCCCCACCAAGCAATCCCTCTCGGATTATTTGCTAAATATCTTTCCTTATTTCGAGGATCTTCTATCATAGATGCTATTAATCTTTCTTCATAAGCATCATTAGTTTTAATTCTAGTATAATAGACAATTAAACCTATACCTAATCTAAAAAAGCTGGTTTTACCATAGCCCCAACTGCCACCTGCGCCATCTTCTTCTTGGTTTTTACCAATACTAAAAACAAGTTTATGAAAGTTACTATCATCCAAAGAACTGCCTCGTTCTAATTTATAATCACCTATCAATCCTTTAGTTCCCTTGTCTTGAATAGCAATGAAATTTTGTTCTCCTGGATGATTTTTTAGTAACTTTGTATTAATTTCTGAAAAGTATGGAGCTATTTTTTCTGAATTGAATTTATTTATAATGAAATTCACCTCAGTATTTTTAGATGGATTAAGAGATGCATCCAAACTATTTTGGATAGCTTCTCTCACTATAACATCAATTAAAGGTAGACTTTCATTTTGTAAAGACTTTAATATTTTCCCTCCGTCATGTGACATACTTTGCGGATCATAACTAACATGTTTGATATCAAATTTCATTAACTATTCCTCCATAAAATCTTCTTCAATATTGTCTTTAAAATCACTTAAATCTACGGAAAGAGTTGTTGCATATGACACACCACTTCTATGTCCTGGCATCTTAATACTTAATCCTACAGCATGATAAGGTAAATTTAATTTTTCTCTTTGCGAATTATTTTCTGCTTTTTGTTTCTGTGTAATATCAGAATCCTTATCTATAACATAAATAATTAAGAGTGGCTTTTTATCATACCCGTATTTTTCACGAATTGCATTTACTTCTTTTACTTTAGCGGTAGTTATTTCTTCGTTCTTTATGTCTGGTATATCTATTAATAAATCAGTAGGATTTCTTAAGGAACCAATATTAGCGACTTTCTCATTTGATTGCTTAGATAATTTAGTTCTACGAGATAGTTTTGAACTATATTTATCTATAGTTATATCACCACTATGGTCTTCTCTTACATCTACACCTGAATATATAATATTCCAATCATCAAAGTCTGCATTGTTCTTTTCTAACCAATCTATCAATAATGGCAAGTTAGCTAATAAACGTTGTTGTCTATGTACTTGATAACTCTCTAAATATCTTCTCACTTTATCTTGTGATACACCACGCCAAACAAAAGAGTTAGATCTTAAATCATGGGGCTTATTTAACGCTTCTATAAATGCCATTGTGTTGTTATAATTTCCAATTAAAAAATCTTTATCATATGGAAAATAAATTGTCTGTGCATTAAATCCTGTAAAATCAAAATCCATCAACTGTGCTCCTTGCATTTTGTTTCTAGAAGTGATGTTAATAAATTGATAATTACTTGAGTTTTTTATTCTTGGAGCTAATTGAGATGGCATCATTCCATTTTCGGCATAACCCCTTAATTCATCTCTTAACTCTTCGTTAAGTTGAGCTAAAAATCCATACTTAGACATTGCTTCATTATCTAGCCATATACGAGGTAAAAGCTCGTATTGTTTTCTGTATCCAAACCAACGTCCCATTTGCATAAGTGTGTCTGCCAACCTAGTATTCCTTAAAAAATAACTACACGTTAAACCTTCTAAGGTCAATCCTCGTGATAATGTGTTACCTCCTATCACTATAAATGCAGGTGCAGGTTTTACTTTTTTAGTTGGATAGACTAAACGGTTCATTTCATTTTCATTTATTGAAGATTTATCACTATTATCAGTTACAAGGTGAATACCATCATGGTACTCTGGTTGTTTATCATCATTTAATTGTATCTTAGAACAATATGTCCGACTATTAAGTCTAAATATTTTCAATAACTGTGTTTCCACTTCTCTCCACTCAGGATATTCCATTACTTGATCAGGACTTGTATATTGATTGAAAGATTTTAAAAAATCATTTTTTGTTATATTAGCCATTTCCGATTCATATAAAAATTTAATTTCTTTTAATGTAGTATTAATATCTGCCTTAAATATCCTTAATATATGCTCTATCAGCTTCTCTATTTGTTTATGATGATCTATTTTAAAACTAGTATGTATTAACATACTAACAGGGGTATCCCACCCCTTATCCCTTTGTACAGCAACAGTTATTAAAAACCATTGTAAAGCCTCTCTTAAACTAGCCGGGATTTGTACTAGACTATTTTCATGGATGTCTCTGACTATTTCAACATCATAGTCACTTATTTGATTTACAATTGGATATTTTGAAGTTTCTTCTGGACTTTGAATTCCAAAAATTTCTTTTGGCCCAATGTAATCAGGCGATTGTTCTAACATATAAATGAAATCTGCTGGATATAGTGAATCTTTCGTTGCTTCACTTAATACATTGGCGTAAGGTGTAGCTGTATATGCAATATAATTCATCGCCTTAACTTTACTTTGGTGTACAAACTCTCTAATTAATCTATTAATAGTCGTATATTCACTATGGCCCTTTTTTGTGTTTATACTCGCTTGGTCTGCTTCATCATCAATTATTAAAATTTTTAATTGTTTAGCTTTATTTTTATCACTATTCATCCAATTAAATAATTGTTCTAATCTAGAATGATTTTTTAGTGATACAACAAAATAACGTTTTTTCGATGTATCTCTTAACTTATAATCACTTATGTTATATTTCGCTTCATGTAGTTTACTTAATGCAGGCTGTTCAATCTGCTCCCATTCAAGCGAGCTTTGTTCATGTTTTTTCAAATCACCATAAAGACGATTTGAAGTTTGCTTTCTCAAACTTTCAATTGTTCCGGTTAAAATGATAAAAAAGTTAAAGCCATGGTCTGCTGCCATTGCCATTAAGCCTGCCATATTTGCTGTTTTCCCAGACTGAACATTACCCATTACAAGTCCTTTTACTGGATCTTTTTCGTATGTATCTGGAGATAAATGTTTCAAAATTTCATAAGAATCCTCTTCAATGCTATTAACGGCATCTAAATGCCATCCTTTTTCAATTAATTTGTTTTTATAATTGATCCAAGATGATTGAGAATCCCTTGGAATAATTGCATCGTTAAAGACAGTTTTACCCATTTTATTCACTTTGGTTTCCTTTGTACTAGATGCTAAAAAATCTATCAATTCATTCCATAATTTAATAGGATCATCATCTACAGGCCCGTTAATTGAAGATTGTATTGTATAAGCAATAAAACTCTCTTTAGAAACATCCAGATTATAATTATAATTAAAATTTAATTTTTTTACATCTTCCCAATTACCAACATTTTTATAGTAGTTTTCCAATGTTTCTTTTAGCCTTGAATATTTTACATCTAAAAAATTCATTTTATACCTCCAAAATAAATTGAAAATAGTAATTTATCACTATATCTATTATATCAAATATAACGGTTTCATTGTAACAATTACGCTGAATTTACACTTTTTTGTAGAAGTTTGTCATAATTACGTAAAGCGTTTGAAAATCATGATAATGCTTGTTTAAATATACCAAATTTCAGCTTGTTATAGTAGGAGAATTGTTATAGGCTAGATAGAAGAACATATATTTGTATAATAAAAATGAGGTGTAAGAAATGAATATCATTAATCAAACGGTTGGTGATCATGAAGCACAGTTAACGGGTTATTTATTAGATCAGTCGGAAGAGATGGCTCATATTGAGGAACGACCGGCCATTTTAATTTTACCGGGTGGTGGTTATAAGTATACGTCAGATCGTGAGGCTGAACCTGTTGCCATGAAGTATTTAG
>Ga0079226_10004514_pt1 | contig 10634 bp, 11 predicted proteins | sample Poulit2014_FD_76345 | JGI IMG/M metagenome (GOLD analysis project Ga0079226, IMG submission 76345) | Agricultural soil microbial communities from Georgia to study Nitrogen management - Poultry litter 2014 | ecosystem: Environmental > Terrestrial > Soil > Agricultural land | place: USA: Georgia...
AGGTGGCTTGATTAGGATTATAGGGTTTGAAAACTGGGGAAGCCATAGCGTATTTTTAATTAAAATTCATGCTTAAAATACAAAATTTATACCTTTTTAGCTCGACTTTTTGGACAGCCTCTGAGAGTTTTAACTCCTCGACTATCGCATTGGAGTTTAATTTAACATTTAAAGCTCATGCTAATCGGTAAACGGGTTTGTATATATAAATACAAGTTGCCTTGTTGCATATTACATTCATGAAGCTAAAAGTGAAGAAGTTCCAAAAAAATTACTTTTTGGGATAAATCGACTCTTTGGCGGCCAGCAGCGTATTTTTCATCAGCATCGCCACGGTCATTGGGCCAACGCCGCCGGGTACGGGGGTAATCCAGCTTGCTTTCTTGCTCACACTTTCAAAATCACAATCGCCTTGCAGCGAATATCCCTTCTCTTTGGTTTCGTCTGCTACCCGGTTAATACCGACATCGATCACCACCACTCCCTCTTTTACCATTTCGCCTTTAATAAGATGCGGCTGGCCTGCTGCCACTACCAATATATCGGCGGAGATCGTGTGCTGGGTCAAATCTTTGGTATATTTGTGACATATTGTAGTAGTGGCTTTACCGATCGATTCTTCTCGCGACAGCATTATAGAAACCGGCCTTCCCACAATATTACTCGCTCCCACTACGACAGCATGTTTGCCTTTCGTGGGAATGCTGTAGTGCTGCAACAATTCAAATATACCGGCCGGCGTACACGAACGATAACTGGGCTGGCCCACGGTTAACCGGCCTACATTCATGGGGTGAAAGCCGTCTATATCTTTTCTGTAATCAATTGATTCAATAACATCATGGGCAGAAAGATGAACCGGCAGCGGAAGCTGGACTAAAATGCCATCCACTCCGTCATCAGCGTTGAATTTTTGAATCGTCTTTTTCAGCTCCTTGGCTGATACCGTATCGGGCAAACGCAGGGTTTCGGTTTCAATGCCAACTTCTTTGCATGCGCGTGTTTTCGCCCCTACATAAACATCGGAAGCAGGATCCGATCCAATTAAAATTACTTGCAAAAATGGCGCTCTGTTCCCCGCATTCATCCAATTTTCTACATCTTCCCGAACCTCATCACGTACAATAGCCGCAACTTTTTTTCCGTCAATTATTTTAGCACTCATCCAATTAATTTATTATTTATCATAATTTAAAAGCAAAGATACAACCTATGGGCTTTCGTCAAAACTCAGGCTTCATCAACCAGCGCCAATTTTTTAAAACCCTGGTGCTTATTAATGAGCTCCTCATAGGTTCCGCTGGCTTCAATTTTTCCGTTTTCCATAAAGTGAATGACGTCGCAATTCTGCACTGTAGTAAGCCGGTGGGCAATCATAATGATGGTTCGCTCTTTTCTTAACCGTTCAATGGCTTCCATAATATATTTCTCGGTTACATTATCCAACGCTGATGTCGCTTCATCCATTACCAACACCTGCGGATCGTGATAAAGGGCGCGGGCAATACCCACGCGCTGCTGCTGGCCGCCGGAAAGTAAAGTTCCGCGTTCACCAATAATCGTGTTCAGCTTCTCGGGCATGCGGTGTACCAGCTCCTCTAACTGCGCGAGGCGGACGGCTTCCCACACTCGCTCATCATCTATTTCTTCTTCAGGCAAGCCAAATGCAATGTTATTGCGCAGCGGCTCATCCGAGAGATAGATAGACTGCGGGATATAACCAATATTTCGCTGCCAGGCAGAAAGGCGCTGTTGTATATTGATCCCGTCCACATTAATGGAACCGGCGGTTGGTTTCAACAATCCCAGCAAAACATCTACCATGGTGGTCTTGCCTGCTCCTGAAGAACCCACGAAGGCGATAGCCTGGCCTTTTTCAAGAGTAAACGAAACGCCGTTGAGGGCCTGCTCTTCTGAATTGGGGTAATGATAATGCACATTCTCTGCCGCCAGTTCCCGTTCTAATATCAAAGTGTGCTTTTTTTGGCGGTCGGCCTTCACCCTTGCCCGATATTCTCTCAACCCCTGCAGGTCATCATAAATAGGATGTACCGACACAAAATTATAATGCAGTTTTGTATAGTTATTAGCTACTTGATTAATGGCAGGCATCAGCCGTACGGTAGCCATTGCAAACAAACTTAAAATAGGGATAATGGCGCTCATGGGCCGCCCTTGCAGCACCATAATTACGGCAATAAGCATCATTCCTACCACGGCTATGGTCTCTACCACCGGTTTAGATATCTGTGATACAAACTTTTGGAACGTTCTATACCGGGCCTGCTTGAATGCGGAAAAACGAAATTGTTCAACAAAATCTGCTTCGCGATTCAATATTCGCGCATCTTTTATTCCACCCAGTCCCTGGTCAACCGCTTTAATCATATTACGGCGAAACCCCTGTTCTTCTTTGCCATATTTTTTTACGCGCTTCTGCGTGAGCAGTAGAAATAATCCGATAGCCGAACCCAGTAATAAAAATACTACTAATGTGATAAATGGCTCGATAACCAGCAGGAAGGCCATAATAGAGATGATCATAATTCCCTCTCGGGCAACTTTAAGCCCCGGCAACACTACTTGCTCCATCAACAGTTTTGTTTCATTAATAATATTACGCAGCAGTTCGGCGGTGTTGCGTTGGAGGTGAAAAGTATATTGCGCCTGCATGTAGGATTGCATCAACCGGTGGGCAATATGGTACATGCGGTTATTTATAAACCTGCTTTCAATATAGAAGTAACCGACGAGGTAAGCGTTTTTTACGATAAAAATGCCAATAAGCGCGACAGCTCCCCATTTCAGCAGTTCGTGTGCAGTGGTGATGCCCAGTGTGTCGAGCACGTTCTTTACCGGCCCATATCGCATTACCATTTCCGGATCGGCTACAATGCCTACAAAAGCCGGAATCATCCCAATACCTGCTACCTCTAATACGGCTGCCACCAGCATCATACCAAATAGAATGCCAAATTTTAGCCGCTCTTTCCTGCTGAATAAATGATAAAGCTTTTTGTATTCAGCAGGAATTTTTTTTCGAAAGAAATTGAGCACGATTAGAATTCGATCTTATGGTTGATCTGTTGAATTATGGCAAAACAGAGCGATTTTTAAACCTGTAATATAAGCTGAATTATGGTAAGTGAAAAGTTGATTTGATGAAACAGCCTTCTCCCCTCATTTTTAAAAATAACTTTAAAAAATAATATGGGTTCTCCTGTAGATTTTGAAGTTTAATGCCGTTAATAATTGAAGTCCGGTTTCACCGATCAATCCGACAAATATTTATACAATTTCTTGTAACCTTGTTTCCCTTTTCTAATCTAATATAATGAGAACTAATTATAATTTTTAAAAAATCAAAATCATGAAATACTTAAAATTTCTTGTATTCACTATACTCAATCTGGCGCTGCTTTCCACTGTTTCTATGGCGCAGAAATCACAGAATAATCAAAATCTTTCTGATGCTGAAATTGCTTCCGTAGCATTAACGGCCAACCAAATTGATGTTGATTATGCATTAATCGCATTAAAAAGGTCGGATAATTCTACCGTGCGAGATTTTGCTCTTGATATGGTAAGCGACCATACTTCGGTCATTCAACAAGCCACGGCACTGGCCAAAGAATTGGGAGTCACCCCTGAGGATAACGACATGTCAAAATCGCTGCTGCAGGGCGAAAAAGAAACCACTGAAAAGTTGAAATCAAAATGGGGAAAAGATTTTGACAAAGCTTACATCGATAACGAAGTAGCTTATCATAAAGCGGTTATATCGGCGGTGAAAAACAAGTTAATCCCGCAAACTGAAAACCAACAGTTAAAGGATCTTTTTAATAAGATTTTGCCTGTATTAGAACATCACCTGCAAATGGCTGAGTCGGCTCAGGACGAGCTTAAATAAAAGTGAACCAAGAGTTATTCAAAAAGCCCTTTTTAGCTTACTTTCCTCTTCAATTATTCATCAAAAGATTGATATTTGAGGGTAAAGTGCGTGTCAATTAAGACTAAGCATAAAATTTTAAATCTTAAACAATGATGAAAATTATAAAATATTTATTACCCGGGCTTTGCCTATTGGTATTGGTGTTGATAATTAACGGCTGTAGTAAGGGGGTAAGTAAAACGCCTGAACCCACTACCCATACCGTGGTGATTGAAGGAATGCAATTTAAACCTACAGAGCTTTCGGTAAGCAAGGGTGATACAATAAAATGGGTTAACAAAGATATTGTAACTCATAATGTTACCGAATATCCCGATGAAAAGTGGACCTCCGGCCCGATTAACATTAATGATTCCTGGAAAAAGGTTATTGATGAAGAGTTTGATTATTACTGCAGCATCCACCCTACTATGAAGGGCAAAATAATACTGAAGTAATTAATACAATATCTTCTAAAGCCTCCTCGAAGTGTCGGCGTTGTTGGCATCCGCCGTCCTTCTTCGGGAGGCTTTTTAAATTCATTGATTCGTGCGGAGGCGAGGGTGAAGGCTATTCGTAGCGTAAGCTTTCAATTGGATCCAAGCGAGAGGCTTTAAAAGCGGGATACACACCAAAGGCAAGGCCCAAAACAGTCATCGCTACTATACCACCGATTGCAAATGTCCAGGGAAAAACCACGCTCGCGCTCATATAATACGCCAGTAAATTTCCGCCGAGTACACCCATTAATAAGCCCAGCAATCCGCCGATTTGACAGATTAAAATAGCCTCCATCAAAAATTGTGATGTAATTGCTTGTTTGGTAGCTCCCACTGCTTTGCGAAGGCCAATTTCTTTGGTACGTTCGGTGACGGAAACCAGCATAATATTCATCACCCCGATACCTGCTCCCAGCAAGGCAATAAATCCAATCACAAATCCGCCGATATATAAATAACCGGTAAATTGATCAAAAGCGCTGGATAATGATTCATTTGAGGTAATCTCAAAATCATTCGATTTCCCCGGAGCAACCTTTCTTATCGTTCGCAAAATGCCAATAAGTGTGCCTTGAGCAGCATCTAAATTAGACATCGATGGCGCTTTTACAGATATATTAATATTACGCCGGCTTCCATAAACATTCATCAAGGTGGTGTAAGGAATGAGTACAAAATTATCGAGTGATTGGCCAAAAACACTTCCCCGTTTTTCGGTAACGCCTATCACTTTATAGGGATGGCCGTCAATGCGTATATTCTTTCCAATGGGATAGGCAACATCAAATAAAGCATCCCGAACGTCCCAGCCAATTACAGCTACCGGCCGGTTCTTTTCAACATCAGCAAAGCTCAAATTGCGTCCTTCATCTATCGAAAATCCTTCATTCGATAAATAATATTGATTTCCGCCGCGTATAGAAACATTGGGTTCGGTTTCGTTTTCGCTATACTTCACGCTTGTGGTCGTAAATCGTTCATCGGGACTGATTCCTTTTGAAGTCCCAATCCTTTCAATCAGATCTTCCATTGTTTCAAAAGTAATATCTTTACGACTGCGATATTTATCCCAATCAATTCCCCCGGTGCGAATGGACGGATATTTTGATACTTGCAGCACATTGCCGCCCATCATGCTCATCGTTTCCTGAAAATAATTATCGAGCACTAAAACAGCGGTTTGAGCAGCAATAATAGCAAATACACCGATTAAAATAGCCAGCAATGTTAGGGCAGTGCGTAATTTATTGGCGCCCAATGAACCCAGTGCCTGACCAAATGTTTCTTTAATATTCATCATTTAATAATTCATTATTAAATATCTGTTATTCATATCTCAGTGATTCTATCGGTTCTGATTTGGCGGCGCGGTAAGCGGGCATAAAACCAAAAATCAACCCAACAATTGTACAAATAATGAATGCAAAAAATACAATTGACCAACTTAAATGGGCCACAAATATTTGCTGAATACCAATGGTGGCAAGAATAGAGAGTAGCACACCCAATATACCGCCAACCATACAGATAATTACGGCTTCAATTAAGAACTGAAATAGTATTTCCCAGGCTTTGGCCCCTACTGCTTTGCGTAAACCAATCTCTTTGGTTCGCTCTTTAACCGATACAAACATAATATTCATCACCCCGATACCGCCGATAAATAGCGCCAATGAGGTTAAAAATATCCCGATTCCAAAAATAGCATACGTCATATTATTGTAAGCTTTTTCAAACGCTTCCGGTTTATTAATGGCAAAATTATTTTCCTGAAGCGGGCTCAGATTTCTAATGCGTCGCATTACCCCCTCGATTTCATATTTGCCCCGCTCATATGCTTTATCACTGGGATATTTTACAGCAATTTGAATATTTTTTTTACCCATTATTTGTTGAAATGCTTTAATAGGTATGGTAATTCTGTTATTGCGATCTTGGCCAAAAAAGCTGCCCTGGTTTTCATACACGCCGATAACAAAAAATCGATTGCCCTTAATACGTATATACTTGCCCAGTGCGGAACCACTTTCAAATAAAGCATCAACCACACTGGTGCCAACAATAGCAACACGAGCTCCCCTCTGTGCTTCAGTTGGTGTAAAAAAGCGTCCATTTTGCAAGCCTACAGAATTTGTTCGGATAATACTTTGTGTGGCGCCTTCAACAGAAATACTTTCGGCGGTTTTGCCCTTAAAGCTTACGGGCGCGTCTGCTGTGGAAGAAGCTGAAGCAGCCGATACAAAGCGAGCACTTTGCTCAATTTTATCCGCATATTTTATCTCCATTTTAGGCCGGTTAATATATTTCCACCATTTATATTGTCCGCCAAATCCCCATGGCCACTGTTGAATGTAAACGACATCTTGCCCCAAAAAGCTAACGCTTTCCTGAAAGGCGCGATCAATGCCATTAATTAAAGTTGACATAGTAGTGACCGATACAATGCCGATCACAATACACAGGGTGGTTAATGTGGAGCGCGTTTTATTTTTACGTATTGCGCCAAGCGAAATTTTGAAGCCCTCCCAGAGGCTATAAAAAAAGCGCGATATTTTATTCATATTAGCTGTTAATCTGTTTCCTGTTTTGTACGTATAAGATATAAAAACGTTTCACTTTATTCCTTATTTTCTATTATTCGTCACTCGTTTTATTTATCGCTTGTAGTTATCAAAAGCAAGCCGTATCCTAATAAACAATTTTTTCTTAAAGCAACTTTTGTAAAACAGATTTTATGCAAAAATTAGACGTTCTCGCAATCGGCGCTCATCCGGATGATACCGAACTTTGCTGTGGAGGAACACTGGCGGCTTTATCCAAACAGGGAAAAAAAGTTGGCACTGTTGATTTAACCCGCGGTGAAATGGGCAGCCGAGGAACGCCTGAACTTCGGGAGCAGGAAGCAGAAAAAGCAGCAAAAATTGTAGGCCTAAAGGTTCGTGAAAATTTGAAACTGCCCGATACGCAACTGAAAAATAATGTTTCAGCCCGGCTTAAAATAATTAAAGTAATTCGCAAATATCGTCCCCATGTCTGCTTAATTGGCGCCCCTTCCGACCGCCATCCTGATCACGGCAATGCCACCCAAATAGCTCTTGATGCTATCTTTTACAGCGGGTTGATTAAAATAGAGTCAAAAAATGAAACCGGTGAAGCCCAAGCGCCATGGCGGCCTTCTCATATTTTGCATTATATGCAGGATCAACCCTTTAAGCCTGATTTAATTTTTAATATCAGCGATACGTTTGAAACCAAATTACAGGCGATGCTGGCTTTTGGCAGTCAATTTAACGTAGAAGAGGCCGGCGATGAACCGGAAACTTATATTTCGAGCAGCACTTTTTTTAAACAGGTTGAAGCCCGGGCGCGCTATTACGGCCATCAAATTGGAGCTGAATTTGGTGAACCTTTTAAATATTACAATAGTCCGATTCCTTTCAACAGTTTTAGCAGTTTTTTTGAGACGAAACCTAAAAGATAATGCCAAAAAAAGTCGTTTTTTACCGAATGAAAACCATGGGCAGTCGGTGTAATTTAGTTACATCTTTTTTGAAATGATATACTAATGCCGCATAAGAAAATGAAAGGCCCGGAATTAGATAGGAGCTCAAAAAACTCACTAATAAAAAGCCGGAATAGCAACCGTAGCGGCTGAGATACAGTATCAAAATGATTATAAAAAGAGCTATAAGATGAAAAACAATCAAAAAAAGATAAGGGCGAAATTCTGATGTGATAAATATCAACGCTATGACGGTCAATAAAAAGAAAAAGCCCAGTTGCGGCTGGTAGCGAATTTTTTTCAAATTATCATTCCACTCAAAGCTGAGAGTTAACGCAGTGCCTTTATTTTCAATGGAATATGGAGAATTTGTATTATTAAAATGCGGCGAAATTATCGGCAAAACGAAGCGTTGGGTGATGGTTTGACGTACCGGCCGCAAGCCAAAAAAATAGACTGTTAATAGAAAAGCTACTGAAATTATTCGGCAGGCGTAAAAAATAACTCTTTTCTTATTACTCATGCAGCGGACACCGGTTGTTCAATTTCAAAAGAGCGCTTCGTCTTTTTGCCGCCGTTATTAACCCAAATCATCCATAAACCAAAAATAACTACATAAAATAAAGCGGTTGAGGAATAATCATGCATGAAACTAAAAAGATAGGGCCATTCGGCCAGCGTTATGGTAAGCCCAACAATGCGAATTACATTTACGATATAAATAATACCGATGCCGGTGATGATAAATAAAATTCGCGCTATCCATCTGCCCGGATAGGCAACCACAAATCCAATAAATAAGCCGATAGCCGAAATACCGCTGCAGCCGTCAACAAGCAAAATACCGCTGGTACCGCTAACACCAACATGGCGGCCATCAACAAAAGCCGGGTAACCGAACAACCGCAAAAAATCATGCCCTATTTGTGCAATGTTCTGAGTCAGCCAAGCGTCAAGCCAGCCTGCCGGCAGCAGCCACAGCTCATATATAAAGTACCAAAGAATATAGATTCCCAGTACTTTATATAAAAAAACCGCGATATCCGATTTAAGCCATTTCATTTATTGGTAGTGAATATAAAAAAATTTACTCGCAATTAATCTTTTTAAATTATATCATATAAAGGACGCATAAAAAAAGAATTCCTGTCCATGAGAAATCTACTTTTTTTGTCGATTATTTCAATAGGGCTTTTATCGTGTAATCGCTCCAAGAAGAAACCTTCAGCTAATAATTTCAACAAAAGCGACAGCAGTTATCGAATTACAAGTTATTCGGCCGGACCATTTAATTTAGGCGAACTCACCTCGGATGTACTCAATAATTTTGACTTCAAAAAGAAAATTGAAACTCGGCATGCTGAAGACGGAGTTGAGAAAAGACAGGTCTATACCGTCGAGCAAAACGGTGAAAAACTAATTATCCTTTATTCTGAATTCAATATTCATACCAATTCATTTCATAATACCATTGATGAAATGATGATTGTTTCTCCCGTTTTTAAAACAAAAAAGGGTATCGGTGTCGGTTCAACCATCCAAGAATTTGCTGACAAATATCCTGAATATGAACTGTGGTACACCTACGTAAGCGACCATTATATACTGGAAAATAAAGTTGGGGATGTTCAGTTTTTATTGGCTGAAAAAGATTTTATCGGAAAAATGAAACCCATCAGAAGTGAAAAGATGCCTTTAGAAGCAAAAGATTTTAAAGACGGCACTCAAATTTATAAAATAAGGATTTATTGAATATTTTTTCTGTCGGCAACTGATACGACAGTACCTTTTCGCTGCCCATTTCACTTTCGCCTTACAAATTTCTTGGTTAATAATGCGGATTAAAGGAATGAATTGAACGGGAATAATCAATATCTTCCGCGAGAAATATTTCTTTAATCAATTTAAAAAAATATGCAATCTAAGCTAACAGAAATTGAAATTAAGAACATGCGTGTACGCGCAATTTTGGGTATTAATGACTGGGAACGCGAAAAAAAGCAGGATATCGTTATTTCAATAAAATTTATGTATGATGCTGCAAAAGCTATTGCTGATGACCAGGTAAAAGATGCAATAAACTATAAAACCATAACGAAGAAAATGCTCGAATTTGCTGAAAATTCAAACTATTTTCTTATCGAAACAATTACCGACAAAATTTATGAAAAGATTAAAAATATAGAAGGGGTAAAAAAGGTTTGCATTAAAACCGAAAAACCGAATGCACTCCGATCCTGCGATAATTTGATTGTAACAAGAAGTGATTACTAAGAGCAGATGCACACCGTCTGCTACCGCTGACTGTTACTTTTATCTCTACCGCGATGACGAGCGATTGAAATACAAATGCCACCCATAAGAACAAATATACCTATCCAGACCAGAGAGATAAAAGGTTTTGAATCAGCCACAACCAAAACCCATGGTTTTTCGTAATTTTCCTTAATTCCTTGTATTTGAAGCGACACTTCTCCTGTTTCAGGCTTAATATTGGTGAAACGTAGATTGATATCTTCTGAAACTATTTTTTGTGGCGGCGAGTAACTATAACTTATTCCATCGTTTACATAAATGGCGAAAAGCGGACGAACGGAATAGGCATTCTTTCGCGCCGACCGTTTAACATCCACATCAGCGCGTACAGCGATGAGTGTGCTGTCAGGCAGTCCTGAATGTCCTATTTGCTCAAACTCATTCA
>Ga0079226_10004515_pt1 | contig 10634 bp, 10 predicted proteins | sample Poulit2014_FD_76345 | JGI IMG/M metagenome (GOLD analysis project Ga0079226, IMG submission 76345) | Agricultural soil microbial communities from Georgia to study Nitrogen management - Poultry litter 2014 | ecosystem: Environmental > Terrestrial > Soil > Agricultural land | place: USA: Georgia...
GATATGCTATGCGGTGATGGTTTTAGGTTTGTTGGTGTTATGTTGGACATTATTGGTATTATAGATTCCAGTGGTGAAGAGTGTTACAATGCATTAACGGAAGTAGTAAACCAATTAAAAGCAGAATGTAAGACTTTTAAAGGAGAAGGGTTTTTAGCAATATTACCTAACCAATTAACAAATAAGGCAGAAGAGGCACTTAAAAAAGGTGAATATGGAAAGTCGGGTACAGGTGGTTCTGAGACTGCATACTTAAAACGAGGAGCAGATTACGTGTACACGATACATCAATCAGAGGAAATGAAAGTAACGAATAAAATGCAATGGATTATAGAGAAAGTACGTTTAGGAGAGCCAATAACAAGTAAGATTGATTTATTAGCGTATCAAGGACAGTGTTTATACTTGTCAGATGAGTTAGAAGAGGAAGAGGAAGAAGAGTTAATTTAGGGGAGAAATAAATATGATAAATAAAGAAAATTTTAATAAGTCATGTGAGATAGTTGGGGAAGAGGTTAAAATCTCTAACTATCTTTTAAAAAACAAACATATTTATGATGATAATGTACAAGATAATAAATTAATTAGATGTCCTTTTGATGACCATAATGATGGAACACCTTCCTTTTCTTTTGATGATAGAAAAGGGGTATTTAATTGTTTTGGATGTGGTAGAGGTGGAGATGTAGTGAATCTACATTATCACATGAAAAAAATAGAGGATGATAGGTACAGTAGGATTAAAGCAGTAAAAGATTTAGCTAAAATGTATAAGGTTACTTTACCTGATATGTTTGAAAGAAGATTCCAAAGAGGAAGAGTAAATAAGTTTAGGAAAATAGATAGAGATAAAGATATAGGAAAAGAATATTACATGGAAAAGATACGAACTATGGAAACAACAATTAGAAAATTACCGTACAAAACAAAAACAAAGTTATATAGGGAAATAGATAATATGTTATTAGAGATAAAAGAGCCGATAGAGGTATTTCAAACGATAAAGGAAGTGATTGCAAATGAAGGTAGAAATAAATTACTACACACCTCAGATGAGAAGGAAACAACAGAAAACATTTCGTCGGAGTGAGGAAGTAACTTTAGAAGAGATAAAGACGCCAGCTGTATTATTTTTAGACCAAGCGAGTAATGGAGGATTTAGTGTATTTGATGCGGATTCTAGGTTATTTATGTCTGGGGTATTTAAAAGAGGGAGAACAAGATTACCAGAGTTTAAAAAGCAATTTATAGAATTTGTATCTATGTTAGTAGATAAATATAAAATAGATACTATATTTTATGAGGAAGTATATAATGAGGCAAACATGGTAACGACCGAAGTATTGTTTTATTTAAAACATGCTATAACGGATTTAGGATATTTTAATAAAGATATTAAGGTATTTGGTTTAGTTTCGGATAGATGGAAATCAGATATGGCAAAGCCTGAAAAGTTTAAATTTGGAAAAAGTGATGCAGTTAAAAAGGAAGTAAGAAAATGGGTAAAAGAAATATATCCTTTAATTGCAGTAACAGTACAAGATGAGTTCGATGCAATTGGAATGGGAATTGCAGTTATGATCAAAGGAAAAGGAAAACAGAATTTTTATAAGCAAGCGAAGTTTAATAAGCGATTGCCAGTAGAATTTCATATATACGAAAGTGTATTTGATAGTGAAAGAGATGTAGAAGTAGGAAATGATGTAATACAAAATATTAAAGAAAAAGAAGAAGAGAAAAAAAGGTATGAAGAGGGTATAGTAAGTAAATTACGAAAGCCTTTTCGAGAGGCATATAAAGCTGGGGGATTAGTTGAGTTAGAATTAGATCGTAGAAAAGGAATAGAGAAAATGTTTAGGCAATTTCTATCTCATAAAGATGCATTAACATATGTACGTATTCCACACGATTATAAATATTGGGGAATGTTTTTGTTAAAGCATGGTGAAAGTCCTGAAAGGTTTGAAAGAGAAGATAGCAAGAATCTCGAATATATTTTATTGTGTGCAAGGAAGAAAAGATTGTGATAATAAGGTGTAATTTAGTAAGTGAAATAAAGAGTGAAGAAATAAGAAAAACGAAGTGAAGAAACAAGAAAAATAGAGTGAAGAAGTAAGAAAAGTAGAGTGAATAAAGAGTGAAAACGTGAGTGAACATTTAAGAAAAATGGAGTGAACAAATAGGAAAAAAGGTGAAAAGCTAGTGAAAAGTATTGAAAAGCTAGTGAAATCGCAGAAACATATATAGGTAAGTAAAAATAAAAATGGAATGGAAAATAGGGTAAAAGTAAGTGAAATTAGTAGATAAAAAGAAGATAGGAAAGAATTAAATAATGGAAAGGTGCAAAATACATAAACTGCACCTTTCTTTTTTTGTATTTAAAAGGGTAAAAAAACATGGGAGATGGTATTAAAATGGAGAAGGGAAATAATTTTCAGAATAAATATAAAGAGATGGAAGAAACAAAGTCATTAACGAGGCAACTGGAAGAGGAAGAGGATAAACATTTAGAGGAAAATAGGATTGATATGGAAAGAGAAGAAAGCAAAAAACAAAATAAAGAAGAAACGGATGAAGAAAAAGAAAAAAAGAAACGAAAGTTAGAGGAGTTACGAGAGAGGCAGCAGGAGGCATTGAACGATATTGAAAGTAGAACAGATGTTCAGACGGTATCGGAGTTTATAGATGAGGAAGGAAATGTAATTTCTGCAAGGAAAAAAGGAAGAGTAAGTTTAAAGATGTTAAATATTGAAAAGGAGATAACACAGGTTAAACGGTTTCGAGAAGATGATAGTAATGATTTGCATGGATTACAAGAGTCTATTCGGAGGTACGGATTATTAGAGCCAGTACATGTTGTTCCTTTTGGAGATCATTATATTTTAGTACAAGGATATCGAAGATTACAGGCATATATTAATTTAGGAAAGCAACATATTTTAGCGATTGTAGATACAACTATTCCACCTGAATTAACAAAGTATTTTCAAGTAGAGATGAATAATATTTTAAAGTATACATTTATAGAGAAGTTGAAGTATGGAAAGTTTGTAGAAACAACGCAGAGGCAATTAAGTACAGATGCAATAGAACAGTCTTTAGGTTTAAAAGCAGGGGAATATTTAAAGATGAAATACATTGAGCAATTTAAAAATGATTTTCCAGATATATTTAAACAGGTAGTAAGTGAGAAGTTATCTATTGAACAAGCGTATAAGAAAATAGATAAAGAGATCGAGAAACAAGAAAAAGAATTAGATAATATGGATAATGAAGAGTTGGATGAAAAGTTACGGAATGAAGATTTGTCAGAGATACAAGGAGAGGCAAATCAACAAGAGTTAGGAAAGAGAAAGCCTTTAGATGCGAGTACAAGAAGATTTGTAGAATCTAGGGCAGGAGGAAAATGTGAATGTTGTGGGTATGGAGAAGATGAGCCTGATTTAATGGTAGTATTCAAAGTACATCATATTATACCTGTAATGTTTGGTGGAAGTGATAGTAAGATAAATTTAGGATTAGTATGTAATAACTGTCATGATATTATTCATAAGTATGAAAGATCAGAGTTTTTCCCGGAGCAAGATACTTATGATAGAAGAAATGATATTAAACGAACAGTAGTATTAGGGAATATTATTTTAAAGGTAAGAAAGAAAGCGATACATTTATTGCGAACGAAGTATCATAATATTGGAAAACAAGTAGATAAAGGTGTAATCACATTAGGTCAAGGGATTCATAAGTCGGGGATGGACTTAAATGGAGAAGGCGAATATGAAGGAGGACCTTATACTGCATTTATAAAAGCAACGGAAGATTTAAACTTTGGAGGAGATATTTCGGGAGACTTAGCAGGGATAGATCATGATGGAAGTGAAGAAAAAGAAGAACAAAAAGGGAACGAGTGATATGACTAAAAGAATTTTGTTATATGTAATGTTAGTAGGGGTCATGATTTTATCTGCATGTGGAAGTAATAACAATGATTATTTAGATGACGAAGAGGAAGAAGATTTGAATTTGAATGTAGAGTTGCCTGAAGTAAAAGGGTATGAGTCTACAATAAACAAAGAAGATATAAATATAGTAGAAGATATAGGGGATTGGGATAATCCTGCAATGTCTGGAGAGTTTATAAATTTAAAAGGTAAATTACACATGGAAAGATATGGTAGTAATGAGGGAGAAATGTCTTTAGGGATCAAGAGGGTTCTTAGAGGGGATGCTGCAAAATATCGAGTACGAGATGATTTACGGGAAGATATCAAGAAAAATAGAGAGTGGATAACGATTGAAGTAGTGGTATATAACTGGGGAATCGAAGGAAAAGATAAGTTAGTATTTCTAGAAGATGATTTTAAGTTGTATACGGGAGATAAGAAAGAAGTAAAAATAGTAGATGTTAGTAATGAAAATGATTATAAGAGAGTTGCTGTATATGAAGGAAAAGAGGAAGTAGTTACTATTACTGCAAAAGTTAAAAAAGAAAGTGAAGTTATTTTAAGTATAAATAAACTGTTTGAGGAAAAAGAAGATGGAGAAGAAGAAAATAAAGGAAACAATGAAGAGGAAGAAGAAATAGAAAAAGATGAAGATGGTACGGAGATAGTAACAGAAAGTGTTTTAGACGATAAAGTAGAATTTTACCTTAATACAGATAGTGTTTATACAGTAGAAGAGTTTAATGTAGTAGAAGATTCTGATGGAAAAGATTTAGAGGATCTTAGTAAAGAGCAAGAGGATATAGAAAAGGAAAAAGAAGATAAGAACGAGAAAGATAAGGAAAGTAAAGATAGTAAGAAAGACAAAGAAGATAAGGAAAGTAAAGGTAATAAGAAAGAAAAGAGTAAGGAAAATAAAGAAGATAAGGAAACAAAAGAGATCAATAAACAAGAATAAATGAAAGTAAAACAATAAAGAATAAAAAAATATGTGTAAGGATAATAAACTCACTTATTTAGCTAAAAACCTTTGTTAAGATGTATTTAGGAAGGGTTGATATAGATGGCTAAAAAAGTGAGTTTTTCTACTGTATTAATATATCAAAAAGGAAATGATATCCATGATTGGATTTTATATGATTACGGAAAAAGAAAAGGATTAAAAAGAAATGTAATCGATAAAAATGGTTTAGGGAGTAAAAGGTTATATTATACGAGTATTGTTGAGAAAAGGGAATTATTAATATTAGAGATAGATGATGAAGATTTAGATAAACATTTAGAAGATATAAAGAAGATAAATAGAAGGAAAAGAATGTTAGCTATCTCATGTAAAAGAAAGAATGCTTTAGAAAAGGTAAAAAAATTGTTTGGGGATAATAATATCAAAGTTTTACCTAGCACGAGGAGTTATGATGAAAGAGTAAATATAGTAAGGAAAATAATTTCAATGAAAAAGATTGAATTTAAAACAAAAGAAGTAGAAAGAGTATTTATAAGTAATATGGTAAGAAGTGTTTTGGAGTGGGAAGATGTGTTTTTATTATGGGATGTTCTTAGGTATCGAGGAGAGGTTATAGAGCAAGAGGATATAGATGAAGTATTTGCGGATACAGATTTTTACAGGTTAGAGAGATATATATTTAGTGTAATAAAAGGGAAAGTTAAGTATAAAAATCATAAAATAACTTCTTATTATTTAGATGTAAAAGAATATTCGCCAAGATGGTTAATGAGTAAGATACGGGAAGAATGTTTAAATTTAAGTTTGTTCTATCAAGCATTTAGAGGTGGAGTAATTATACTTCCTGAGAATGAAAGACGATTGCAGGAGAGGGTTATGGATTTAGGTTGGGAGTCTGGATTAAGGATTTCTGATTTTAATAAGTATCAACAAGAAAGATATTTAGACTTTGTAAAAGAAGTTGATTACAAGTATTTTTTAGGGGTTGTTGAAATTTTGTTTAAATATACAGGTAGAGATGCGAACGATATATATGGGTTTATAGAAGAGGTAAAGAGTTTAAGAAGGGAGTATGTTTCAAATGAAGAGAAAGGAAAGGCAGCGAGAGAGTAACTATATAATAAATGGCAAGTTGTATATATGGGAAGGGAAGATATTAAATAATCCTTTTGCAAAGAAGATGGATAATACAGAGGCTTCACAATGGATTATAAGAAATGAAGATAAAGTAAGAGAAATAATTGGTAAATGGTTATCACATTCGGGGATAGGTTGGGGGAATATTGAAGATTGTTATGATTTGTTATTAGAGGAGTTTAATCATTCGCCAAATCTGCAATTTAACGAAAATCATTTTGGGAAAGATTCTGGGTACAACATAGAAATATTTATATATAACAGGATAAAGTACATTGTAAAACAATATAGTAATGAAGTGTCAAAAGAGAAGAGAAATACAGTTCCATTATTAAATCAAAAAGAGTCTGAAGCCTTTGTAGGAGAGATAGAGGGTAATTTTAGCGGCATAAATGAAATATCTTTAGAAGATAAAATTGTAAATACAGATACAGAGTATTGGGATAGGTTATACGAGGAGTTGGTAGATGTATGTTTAATGTTTTTAGAAGAAAGATCCTATAAAGAATTTGATGTAGGAAAGTTCCTTTATTATATGTATTTAGATGTAGAGGAGTATACGGGAAAAGAAAGTGTAGGAGAAAATTTTAAAAGGGTTTCGGAAAAAATAATGGAGTCTTATGAGTTGGTAGAAACAGTAGTAACGGATATGTCTTTAGCAGTAAAGGAAAGAGATAAATTAGGAGAAGATATTTTAGGTATGATACAAGAACTGTTAGAAGGAAGAAGGAACGGTTGGATTCCAGAAAACATCCGTAACGAAAATTAAGGAGAAAAACACAAGTAAATATATAAATAGAAAGAGGTTATGAGAATGGTAGGCAATGAAACATTCTTTGAGAGTTTAAGTGTAGTAGGTTGGTTAGGAATTGCATTGTGGGTAGGGTTTTTTGTAGCTGTATTAATTAGGCGAGAATGGTTTACAAGTTATGAAGATAGGTTTCCAAAGTTAAGTTATTTTAATGAGTTTATATATGAGGAATGGCACGAATGGTTATTTTTAGCAATACGATTTATTTTGATGGTAGTGATATTGTTTTTAATTACTAAGTTGATGTTTTCAGTATAAAAAGGGAAAAATAAAAATAAAAAGATAAAATATTTAGGAGGATATAAAATGACATTTAGTGTATATTTTACTGCGACAAAAACAAATGATGAATCGAAGGTGATTTCATCTGTACAGGTATTTGAGGAATTAACAAAGTTTGAGCCAGTTATTGTAGAAACAGAAAGAGCGGATGGAGCAACGTTTTTAGATGATGAGTTAGAGGCATTTTTATTAGCAATGGAAGTAGTTGTAGGGGAAGAATTTGATGATGTAGTCTTATACAATCAGAATAAATTGTTGTTCGATTGGTTAATGAAGATGAGTCATGAGAGTGTATTGAGAGAGGCTTATTACGTTAAAATTAAAGGATTAATGCAAAAGGCATATATAGAGAATGGAACAACGATTAAATCAGGTGTAGTAAAAGGAAAAGATAATGAGGCAAAGACTTCACTTAAAAAGTATATGAAAAATCGTGGACAGGATTTACAAGATCTTACAAGTATGTTTGCTGGTATGGAGATGGAAAATAAACAAGAAAAGAAGAAAAAAGGTACTGGGCGAGTAATTAACTTAAATAATAGACGTTTGGGGTAAAGGGGTATGAAATTTTTAACATTAGAAGGAATAGATGGGTCAGGAAAAACAACTTTATATAATAGAGTAAAAGAGTTATATCAAGAAACGGGAGTAGAATTTAAAGAGTTTCCCGGAGAACATTTCTTTAAAAATTATACTAAAGATTTGAAAGATAGTGAGATAGAGGAGTTACATCAACAAGATAAATTAAAAGAATATGTTGATAGTAAAAAACGAGGTATAAAGGTTTTAGTTGGGGATAGAGGAGATGTAACACAAAAGGTTTATAATGGGACGCAGGAAACGAGTGTAGAGAGTGATGTAGTAGTTTATTTAGATATAGGACTTAAAGAGGCATTTAAGAGAATGGATGTACGTAGGGAAGAAGATAATTTAGGGTTTGAAAAAGAAGATGTGTTAAAAGAGAAGAAAGAGTTATACGAAAAAATATTGCGAAGTGATAGTTATAAGTACAAAACAGTATGGGTGAAGATATTAGGGAACAAGTATGAAGTAGAGGGAGAAGTTTTAGATTTAGAAGGAATGGCAAGATATTTATTAGGATTAATTAATTATTTAAAAATAGAACAAAGTGTATAAAGAAGGGATAAAAATGTATTTAGAGGGAGAACGGGTTTATTTAGATAATAAGATAGCAAAGCAATATGGATATAAGGGAAAATATACAGAGTTCCATGTAGCGAAAAAAGAGGATGATTTATACAGTCATAAATATAATTTAGTGGATGATGCTGATGTTGTCTTAGAAGATGTATTAGAAGAGGATATTAAAAAGTTAAGTCACTAAAGAGGGGAAAGGTATTTATTTTATAAAAAAGTAAATACCTTTTTTGTGGATAATAAAAAGGTAAAAGATAAAAAATAGTGAGTTAAAATAAGATAAAGAGTTAAATAGAGAGGGAAATGTTTTATGTATAAATTATTAGATAATAAGGCACCAACTAAAAAAGTTTCCGCCATGATCTATAAAGAGGGTACAGAAAAAAGAGCGTTATATATAGCAACTGCGGCAAGAGAAAATATTATTATATATGATGGGGAAGAAATTGTAGGGGGAATATATACCTCTATTAAAATAATAGAGTCTTTAAATATTAGGAAAGAAGAGTCACAAGTTGCAGGAGATTGGGAAGACTTTGAGTGGATTATTACCGATGAAGATACTCCAAGTGATATGGAGATAGTATTTGATAAGAAGGCAAGAGGTAATGCAAATAGATTAAAAAAGTTGGATTACAAAGAATTAGAAGATATTAATAATGTGAAGAATGTATCTTTTGGGCAGGGGGAAAATTTAGAGGATTTTCTATATGAGGTTGTTCCAATTGAGCGATTAGAAGAGGAAAACAATTTAGATTGGGCAAAGAAAAAGAATTATAAGATTTTAGTAGAAGATGATGAGATATATGACTTTATTGATAAGTTATCAAAAACAGATGATATTGTAGGGTTTGATACGGAGACGACTGGACTATTAGTTAATAGAACGAAAAAAGATAGAATGGTAGGAATGAGTTTTAGTTTAGAGGATCATACTGGAGTATATATACCATTTTTGCAGAAGAGATTTGAAAACATAAAAATGGGAAAAGAAAAGTTTTTAAAGTTAATTAAACCTTATATTATGAAAGGGAATAAAAAGTCTAAAAAGTTAGTAACGCATAATGGTGGGTATGATTGGAAAGTATTGAAGATGTATGGGATAGAGTTGAACATTGTATACGATACGTACATTAGACAATCTTTACAAGCAATTGGACTATCTAAAAACATACGAAAATTAAAAGATATAGTTTCATATACGTTTGGATACGATACAGTAGAATTAGAGGATATGTATGAGAAGAGGTCAAAAACAGAAATAGGGGAAGTAGCAAAGTTAGTTAAACAAGGTGTAATAAATGTAGATAGTATAACGAAGAGGAAATTGGAGACTGCGGAAGATCAAGATGACTTAATGGACTTTAGATTTGCGAGTAGGGAATTTGTAGAGTTATATGGTCCAGCAGATGGGGACTTCCCTAGATTACTTCATAAAGAGATGGATAAAGAATGGGATCCTATTATGGACTTTATTTATAAAGTTGAGATAGAGCTTATTCCAGTTTTAGGGGAACAAGAGTATTATGGGGTAAGAGCAGTAAGAGAAGGATTCGAGGAGTTATACGAGAAAGCATCAAAAGAGTTATTAGAAGTAGAGAATAAAATATATGAAGAGGCAGGGGAAGTGTTTAATATAAACTCATATCCTCAAAAGTCTCGGATTATTTTTGATAAGTTAGGATGTCCGAAAAAGCCTAGATATAAAACGAAAAAAGGGAACTGGGGAACAGGAAAAGATGTATTAGAGGACTTAGCGAAGTATAAGGATAGAGATGGGAATCAACGATATCCTATTACGAAATATTTACAGAGGCATTCTAAATTAAGTAAGCAGTTAAGTAGTTTCTATGGTAAGTTACCTAAGTTGATGGTAGATGGGTATATATTTGCACAATATCATCAAATGGGTACAGAGACGGGAAGAATGTCGAACTCTAATCCAAACTTACAACAAACGGAACCAACATCAAGAAAATATTTAGTACCTGATTCAGATGATTATTATTTCTTAATTTGTGACTATTCACAGGTTGAGTATCGTATTATGGCAGGAATGGCAAAAGAGAAAAAGGTAGTAGATTTCTTTAAAAATAATGCGGAGGCGGATTATCATATTATGGCTTATAGTAATATGATGAAAAAACCGTACGAGGATGTAACTAGTGAGGAAAGAGATACAGGAAAAGTATTGAACTTTGGTACATCTTATGGTTTAGAGGATGCATCTTTAGCGATGAACTTGTATGGGGATGATAGTCGATTTTCACAAAAGAAGGCAGCACAGGCACGTAAGGACTATTTTGATGGAGTACCTTATATACGAGATTACTTTAAA
>Ga0079226_10004516_pt1 | contig 10633 bp, 8 predicted proteins | sample Poulit2014_FD_76345 | JGI IMG/M metagenome (GOLD analysis project Ga0079226, IMG submission 76345) | Agricultural soil microbial communities from Georgia to study Nitrogen management - Poultry litter 2014 | ecosystem: Environmental > Terrestrial > Soil > Agricultural land | place: USA: Georgia...
TACTTACTACAGCCTTGGGTTTCGGATGAACTAAAAAGCAAACCGAATTTATTATCTGAATTTCGATATGCTTTTGAAATACAATATGAAAAGGAAAATAAACAGAGAAGGGAAGATGACTTTTATTGGTAAATGTTAAAATCTAACGGTAATTTAATAGCATCACAATATATGTTGTCAAAGGATGGTAAAAATGAGATGGTACCATTTATTAATAAATAACTTTTGGGATGAAAAACACTTGTAGAATTAAATTTCTGCAAGTGTTTTTTTGTGGGCTTTTGACTAAAGGAAATGGAATAGGAAATTAGAATAAACAGGGGGAAATATTTATTAAAAAGGATGAGTGATGATATGGTAGAGAAAATTTTAATAAGAGTTTCGGAAGAAGAATGTGGAATTAAGGAAAAAGAATTCGGTAGATACATAAGAGAAAAGAGATTAAAAAGAGGTTTTACCCTTTCCCAGGTGGCGGACAGTTTGGAAATCTCCATTAATTATGTCTCTCAAGTGGAAAGAGGTGTTAGGAAGGCAACGGATGACTTAGTAGTGAGTTTTGCAGAGCTATATAACGTAGACCTGGATGAATTATTTTGGATGTCAGGGAAAATCCCTGTGGGTGTAAGAAAGTTAATCATGAAAGATGCTAACTTGCAAAATGCCCTTTCCTACATTCATAAATTTGGACTATCTCCGGAACAGAAGGAAAGGTTAACGAAAGAAATTCTGGAATTTATAAAAACTGATATAAAAAACAACCATGAATTTATATAAAGGGGGAGTTAGTCTTTGGAAATACTTGGTGGAAGAGCCGGATATGATTTTGTAAGTTTTACAGGGGAAAGGCATCAGTCAATATCACGATTTAAGGATGGGAAAATCACGACAGAAGTCCGATTAAAAAAAGAGAATAAGAAAATAATCGTTGTTATTTCAAAGATACCTTTTGTTCGCTCATTTTCCATGTTTCTTGAATTAATAATTGAATACTGGAGGCGATTTCTATTTGCGATAATAGTTCTGTTATTGATGGAGTATTTATTCATTAGAACGTCAAATTCTTATCTTTCACATACCGTTCCAATTAGCACCTTAGAGATGTTTTTTGGTGCTTTATTTATAGCTGGTCTTATCATAAAAATCACTCCCATAGGAAAATATCATTCGTCAGAACACCAGGTCGCAAACGCCTATTTGAAAGATCCTAATTTAACATTGGAAAAGGTGAAGAAGCAATCGAGGACACATAAAGATTGCGGTACAAATCTAGCGGTTTCCGTTGTCATCTGTTTCTTTATACTATCTATGATATTTGGTGATGCAAGTTGGGTATTCTTGGTTTCATGGATACTAGGGTTCGAACTTTGGAGAAATGAACCAAAAGGAATATGGAAATTAGTCTTGGTGTTTGGAAAAGTTACGCAATACATGCTTTTTACCTCAAAGCCCAAAGAAAAACATTTAATGGTGGCAATAGAGGCACTTACAAAGTTAGAGGAGAAGGAATTAGCAAATAATTAGATTCAGGTATAACTAAACAGAGTTATTGATGGCTATAAGAAGCAGTCTTTATTTCAAGTTAATAATAGCACTAAATTTGGTAATTGTAATTAAGAATCGGGAATAATTAAATGGATTAAAAGCAGACAGTACGGGGGGAATGAAAAAATGGATTTTAATAAAATATTAGATTCAAATCAATTGTTTGACATTGAGTTAAATATAAATAAATACAACGTTAATAATGAGGTGCTTGGTGCTAGCTTATTATATTGGAATGTTTATTTTGATAATCTGCTAATAGTTAAAAAGTTATTAGAAAAAGGTGCCGATCCAAATAAAACGGATGTATATGGTAGAAGCCCACTCGAAGTTGGAGCATATTATGGGCTATTTGAGATATGCAAAGTACTTTTAGAAAATGGGGCAAAAATAGATGAGTACTGTATTCGATGGGCGAAACATGGATGGAATGGGAAATGTCAAAATGGAGTTCTAAAATTATTAGAGGAATGGCAGAATAAATAAATTGAGTTAATTAAGTGGAATGCCCCTAGTAATACTCTGATGGAGACATAAGATTCAATGTCTCCAACTTCTTTCCATAGATAGATTCATAAATCCTTCCGGTGTCATGTTATCTCGCTCCTTTATTTTATTAGTTTTGTAAGACTTTTACCTTCTTATTTAGTAGATAAATAGAAGAAAAATATTCTACTTACACAATAAATTCATGTTCTACCTATAGTTATAAATCCTTCGCAACTGCTTAGTATAAAAGGAATAAAAAAAGATGGAATTGGATTGTATCCAATACAATAAACTAGGAGGAATAGTAGAATGAAGAATAATGAGGAGAAAAGAAGAGTGGAAAAGGTAAATAGAGCAATTGAGGACTTTGGTGGTCTTTTGAGGGATTACCGTAAGGAAAATTTTCTAACATTGGAAGACATGGCTCAACTGGTTAGTTGCTCTTCTAGTTATATTTTACGCATCGAACAGTACAAGAGAAATCCGAAGATAGACTTTCAGCTAAAGATCTTAACTCAGGGAATGAACTGGTCAACTGATGATGTTTATTTGTATTTAGATGGGGTTATTTCTAAGGGGAAAACGGGAATAACTGAATAAAGTATTAAAAATGTTACTGATGGGGAAATTTCTATACTTCCCATATTTCAGTAGCATTTTCGCTTATAAAGACCATATAGAGGCTGAATTTAGGCGAATGTAGCACATAACACTTAGTTTTAGGAAATTAATCCTTCTTGTGTACTCAAAACAGTTCAAATCTGGCTCCAACAAGGGCACTAATATTGCTGTTATTAACGGAATAATCAGTAAAAACAGGATTACCGAATCATATACCTATATAAAATATGTCATAAATTAGATTGCGGTAATTCTGTAAGAAAACCTCATTGACTGAAAACATGTCTATAGGTAATGTAAACTCCCGCACGTTAAGGGAACCCGTTTGTTGCTGGCTTAAATACTTCGTTGAATCGAAATAAATAGAAAGGAATGGTTAATCGAATTCTAAAATTACAAGGACACTGTGTAATACTGTTAAAGGCAAAGATGGAGGAAAAAAATTTCAAGGAAATTAGTGAGCTGTATTATCATTTATCACCCTTATGATTACAGCCATCAAATTGACCCAGTTGTGCCATCTTTTTGATCCACCTGTGACAATAAAATGATCCATTTGTGACAAAGGTGATCCACCCACAGTGATATATACAACTATCTTAGCCACAGTTTTCCCTACTTGAACTTGGTCGCTGTGCTACTTCTTATTGATAGCTGGAGGGGGTCAGAGCCATCACAGCAGAACTAAGAAGTGATTGTCCTTGTGGTACGCTATTGATGCGAATGAGTCTCCAAAGACTTTATTTCCGCCATTCGCCATCAAACCACTACAACGGACACAAGTAGGGTTAAGGGCGGTGGGTTGTTGCTAATTTAATATACTGGCTTTCCTTATGACAGGGATGGATCAAAATAATGTAATAAGTGAATCAATAACATGGCGAGGTTGGATAATCTTAATGGCAATAATCACTTCAGATAAAAATCAGGATTACCGAATCATATACCTATATAAGATGTGTCTTAAAATAGCTGTTGGTAATCTTAGAAAAATGCCCTATGTACAGAAATATGACATTAAAGATAAAAAAGATACCACTTTTGATTGCTTATGTTTCAGTACATTAAGAGAACCCAATAAACAATAGGTTTTTATTTAGGGTAAAAATAAAGGGTACCCATTTACAAGCGTTACCTTCTAGTAGGCTTTATCTTATGTCTATATCCCAATCGCATTATTCGATGCAGCCCGTCCATTGGTTAGCCGTTGATTACTCTAATTACATAACTTCATTCTAGTTGCTCACCGTTATGTGTAATTTCTTCTTCGGAAGCTATTTCTATAATTCTTTTGATGCTGTTTGTTAGGGCGTATTGCTTTATTATCCATTATTCAAGTATATTAGTCTCATAATTCTCCACTTAATCTATATAGTTTTTCAATCTATCCACTTCTTTACCGGCTCTTTCTAATGTTATAAGTATATTTGCCATCATTAATATACCATCCTTATTTTATTTGTTTTGGGTTGGAAAAATAATAATATAAGAGGGATTATAGCTTTCTTTGCATATAGCTAACTAAAACGCCACGTATTCTTCTATTATCTCGATATTATCGAAAGTTGAAGTAATTTGGTATGATGAAGGTATTAAAGTGCGGATTTAAAAGATAGTTTTTAATTCAAATTATCTTTTGAAGAGGAAACTAGTAATAAAATGTTTAAAGGGTGGGGTTGTCAGATGGAAACTGAATTAATGAAGGAAATAAAAAAGGTTTTATTATCTTTTCGGGAGTATTGGGAACAGGAAACGTTATTAAAAACGAAAGTTGTTGATGATTTAAGGGAATATCGAACTGATTTAATTGAAGCATTGTTGGCCAACGATGACATACAAAAGGTATATTCGGTAAAAGTAGGTCACAATCTTGTATTTAAGATGGATGAATTTGTTGCTATGCTGCGATTTAAAAATTATTGGGAGAATAGCTACACTCGTTTCCGTAATGAAGTCGGTTTGACAAGCGAAGGCAAATATCTGAAATATGATTCAGATGTAGTGTTAGATTTCCCTTTCAAGGACTGTATATTGGAAGGTGGCATGACAAAAGAGGATGTCGGCAAAAGTGAAGTTTATTATCATAACATTTTAGCTAGAGAAGAGGTTGACGTGATGCTATCACCTAAAGTTCTGACTAACATAAAAAAATATGATGTAGAAGGTGAACATGGAGTTACTGAATTTGAAGAGACAGACAATCTGATTTTAAAAGGAAATAACCTAATTGCCTTGCATTCCTTGAGAGGACGATATGCTGGCAAGGTGAAATTAATTTATATTGATCCTCCATACAACACTGGCAATGATGGTTTTAAATACAATGATCGTTTTAATCGTTCTTCATGGTTAATATTCATGAAGAACAGACTTGAAATAGCTAAAGAGTTATTGTCTAATGACGGAAGTATATGGATCAATATTGATTCAAATGAAAGTCATTATCTTAATGTATTGTTGGACTCTGTTTTTGGGGAAGGTAATTTTCTTGCTGATGTAATATGGAATCACACAAAACAAAGTAAAAATGACGAACGTTTTTTTTCAAGGCATTATAATCACCTAATAGTTTATGCGAAAGATAAGGAGACTTTGGAGCCTTTCAAGTTACCTCGAACGAAAGAGAATAATATCAATTATAAAAATCCGGACAATGATCCAAAGGGTCCTTGGAGAGCTGGAGATGTAAGAAGCCCTAATCTGCGACAAACATTAAAGTTTAATATTATAGCTCCAAATGGTACTATTATCCCCCCACCTGACAATGGGTGGCGTTGGTCTAAAGAGTCCGTGGACGAAAAGATAAAAACAAAAGAAATCATTTTCAAGCCAGACAATTCAGGTATTATAAGAAAAATATATTTATCAAATCAAACGGGAAGAACGCCTGAAAACATTTGGGACAGTATAGATGCAGGGACAACACGAGAAGCGAATAGTGAATTGAAGGGTTTATTCGGAAATTCAGTTTTTTCAACCCCTAAACCTGAAAAATTGATTAATAGAATTATAAAATTAGCATCAAAGGAAAATGATATTGTTCTTGATTTCTTCATGGGGTCTGCAACAACACAAGCCGTTGCAATGAAGATGAATCGCAAATTCATAGGGATTGAGCAAATGGACTATATAGAAACTGTGTCGGTTCCTCGCTTACAAAAGGTGATCGAAGGTGAGCAAGGTGGAATATCCAAGGATGTTCAATGGCAAGGCGGTGGCAGTTTTGTCTATGCGGAAATGCAGGAATTGAATACGAAATATGTTCAGCTAATTCAGGAAACGGAAAATGATGATAACCTGAATAAAGTCATCTTTATGATGAATGAATCTGCCTACTTAAACTTCAAAGCAGATATGGAAGAAATCACAAATAAAAATACTGTTTTTGATAAACTATCATTGGATGAAAAGAAACGCCTTTTGATAGAAGTATTGGACATGAACCAACTATATCTAAGCTATACAGAAATGGATGATTCTAAATTTGAGGTAGATGAATCTGTGAAGAAGTTCAATCATTCCTTCTATCGAAATAATGGTGGTGATAGAGATGAGTAAAGAAATTCTACATGCCGTTATTAGCCGCAATTTTGAAGATTTGACGAAGTTGCATGAACTTCCTTTAGAACTCCCCTTGTATTTACAGGATAATTTGAATCATAAAATCCGACCGTATCAGGAACAGGCATTACAACATTTCATTTATACTCAGCGTTCAGATGCTGCGGATATAGCGTACAATCATTTACTATTTCATATGGCGACAGGTTCTGGGAAAACATTAGTTCTCGCTGCAAGTATCCTTTATCTATTCAAGGAAAAGGGCTATCAGAATTTTATCTTTTTTGCAGATAGTGATGCCATCGTAAAAAAGACACTAGATAACCTAACGAATACAGTTTCTCCTAAATATTTGTTCAATCCAAAAGCCATATTTATAGAGGGACAACCAATTTACATTCAAACAGTAGACATGTTCCCTTTACAGCCAACGCCAAACACTATTTACTTGAAGTTGACAAGCATTCAAAAGTTGCACGGTGATTTGATGGAGCCGAAAGAAAATGGATTAACATTTGATTATTTAGAAGAATTGAAAGTCGTAATGCTTGCGGATGAAGCTCATCACTATTTTGCTGATACAAAGCGAGATAAGAAAAAATTAACGAAAAAGGAAGCCGATATGCGTTCATGGGAACGGACTATAGAGAACATTTTATCTCTAAATCACTCTAATCGTCTTTTAGGCTTTAGTGCAACTCTTAATTTAGAAAATGATTTATTGTTTTCAAAGATGCAAAACAAAGTTGTCTATCAATATGATTTGAAGAAATTTATGGAACATAAATACTCAAAGAATGTTGTACTTCTTCAAGCGAATGAAGATGATGAACAAAAGATGTTGAATGCCGTTTTATTAAGTCAATATAGGAAGTACATTGCCAAGGATAGTGGGATTGATTTGAAACCAATCATCCTGTTCAAATCAAATACAATCGCTATATCGCTTGAAACCAATCAGAAGTTTATTTCCATGATTGAAAGTCTGTCTGTTAACCAGTTGCAGGAAGCCATAATAAAGGGACTAAACATTTACGGCAAAAGTTCAAGCATTTGGAGCAAGATGTATCAGTATTATAATAACATGGAATTATCTAGTGTTGTTCAACATATACAGTGGGATTTCACAGAAACTTATCTGAATGCGAACGACTCTAAGTTTCAAACAGAAGAAAACACATTGTTGTTAAATACACTGGAAGAAGCCGATAACCCAATACGTACCATCTTTGCCGTTGCCAAACTAAACGAAGGTTGGGATGTGCTAAATCTCTACGACATTGTACGCATTAGTGAAGGAGCAACGGGAACACGAAACACTACGGATAGTGAAGCCCAATTAATTGGTCGTGGAGCGAGATATTATCCATTTGTTGAAAAGGGGGAAAGGTCCTATCAAAGAAGGTATGATGATGTAAGTAGCGATTTAAAGGTGATTGAAACTTTACACTATCACACGATCAATGAAAATGCCTACATTAACAATTTGAACAAATCACTTGGGGCTGCCAATATTCAAGTAAAAGAAGATGGAAGTACTCGCTATGACGCAAAGATAAAGTCGAAGTTTAAAAAGACCAATTTGTATCGTTACGGAAAAATTTATATCAATCAGGTTATCCCGACATCACCAGAAGACTATCAAAGATTATCTGACTATCATGTATCACCCTATTTTGAATCAGATTATGAAACTGCTATCGAAAAAAGATATGGGGCTGACAAAGAGGTAATTATGTCTCAGACTAGAGAAGTGGAGTTAAAGCCAGAGCGGATACTTTTACAAAAGGCAATCCAAAGAAATCCATTTTACTGGTTTTCTAACTTAAAACAATTTGTACCAAGTATTTCTTCCATAGATGATTTTATTGACAGCGACAACTTTTTAGGGAGTTTGAAAATCCACCTGACAATGCCTTCTGGTTTGTCTATTGACAAGTTGTCTTCCTATGAAAAGCTGAGACATGTTGAGAAGTTTCTTGTCTATGCCGAAAGTAAAATTCGTTTAAATTATATGAAGTTGAAAGGCACTCCTAAGTTTGAAGGAATAAGATTTACTGAATTGATAAACGACTATCATGTTGAAGTGAATCAAGTGCGTGGAAATACCCGCACAATGAGTGAGGTCATCCGCACGAAAAATATGAAGTCTCATGATTGGTTCATATTCGACAAAGCTATCGTCAACGGATTGGAACAGGAAATGATTGATTTTATCAACAACTACATGGATGAATTGGAATCTAAGTACGACGAAGTCTATCTAATCCGTAACCATAAAAAGGTGAAAATAACCGAAATCGGAAAGACGAGAGGATTCATGCCAGATTTCCTTCTCTATTTAAAGGATACGGAATGCACCTATCAAGTGTTTTTGGAGCCGAAAAATAAAACGTTACACGAAGCGGATCAATGGAAAGAAGACTTTTTACTGACCCTATCCACCCATCCCGACATTGAGGTGCTGAGCGAAAATGAAGATGTTCGGCTGTTGGGAATTAAATTTTTCTCAGATGATAGCGTGAAACGCCAAGAGTTCCGGGAGGATTTTCAGGAAAAGCTGGTTGATACGTCTGTCAAACTGTAGATATAGTTTTGTAGGAAAGATTCTTATTTTAAACCGTCCAACTACTTATGAGGGACGGTTTTTTAATAGTAAAACAGTTTCGGGTGCTTTATATATATTATTTATTTACTAAATTTATATAGGTCGTCACACCCTTGTTTGAAGGAGTCACGGTACAAATTTTTCTACCATATAAAAACATAAAAACAATTTGCCAAGGTAAAAGGGACTGCGTAAGTGACCTATTAACAAGATGTTTTTATTTGTTCCTACTCCAGTTTTGCCACCCCTAAAAGTTTTTTGTTTTTTTTCTTCTATTAATAAAGTTACAATCTCATTTACGAAGATAGTAAGATAGCCAATGGCTTCTCTACTAAACAGTGACAAGAAAAGGAGTTGTATTTAATACTATACTTTAAAAATTGTCACTGTTAGCTTTGTATCATTCACTAAACTGTACTAAAAAAAGTGACAGGTTTTAGGGGCGGGCTCAAACCTTGCTCGAACATGAAAATTAAATATAGTGTTATATCTTTTGAAAAAATATCTATCATAAAGTACCAAAAGAAAGGGAAGTGATAGATATGAAAAAGAAAAATAAGAAATACAGTGACAATTTTTACGTAAGCAAGGCTAACGAGCTAAACGTAAAATCGCCAAAAGATGCAAAACAAATCTATGAGGGTTTAAAGCATTACACCAGACTAACTGATAAATATGGACATGATCAAGTTCAAGAATGGTTTAATGTTTTACAAGAAAAAAGTAACGAATCGCTTGGAGGTGATAAGTAATGAGTCAATCACCTCAGACAACAAAAGTCTCACAAACTCCCGCATTTCCTCAAAATAACCTACTGATTACTCCTTACACTCATCGCTATAAAACAAAACCATCAAAATATGAAGCAGCTAAAATGCAAAACTACTTCAAATCAGTAAACATTGGAAACAAAACAGAGTACAGTCATATGGATGAACATGAATTGGCCCATAATGTGCTAGAAACTGGAACACCACATATTGTGGCAACTTGGCTTGATTCACCAAATAAAAGAGATGAAGTAAAGGGCTTTATGTCAAATATTTTCGAATTCGACATTGATGACATTAAGCACTTATCTTACGAAAGGAAAAAAGAACTTGAAAAGAGGTTATTTAAAAACTTCTATATGGTTCAAAGATCATTCTCAAGTAGTGATGATTTCAGTGATCCCCGATACCACGTATATGAGCGGGTTATTCCTTTAGAAAACTGTTCTTATGAGCAGTGGGCATATGCGTATAAGAGAAGAATGGAGTATTGGGAACAAGAATTAGGGATTTCCTTTGACAGTAGCCAACATTTGCTAAAGCTAATTTATGCTTCCGGTAATAAGGTCCGCATCAATAGGAAACAAAAACCGGTAAATCTTCATCCCTACGTTGATGAGTTTCATAAGGAAAAGAAAAGAATGAAGTCGAAAAAAGGAAAAGTTAGTGATAAGCGGGTCACCAGGAAACTAGCTGACAATAGGTTCAATAATCATTACCAAACAATTGGAGTTAACTTTGATGCTATTGTTAAGGCACTTGAAGAATTACCATTTATTGATGATTATGATGCGTGGTTTAATCTTTTACAGACCTTCTATAGCATGATGCTTGAAGGGCTAATTGATAGAAACCAAGTATACCAACTATGTGAAATCATTGATAATGGTGAAGGAAAATACCAAGAAGAGCTAGCCAAGATTGAGGGTTATGGATATGTTGAAAGAACAATGGGAAGTTTCATTTATGATTTGCACACGTTTGGTGTTGATACAAAAGGGATTTTTCAACTAAGTGAGAAATACGAAATGAAAATTGATAA
>Ga0079226_10004517_pt1 | contig 10633 bp, 4 predicted proteins | sample Poulit2014_FD_76345 | JGI IMG/M metagenome (GOLD analysis project Ga0079226, IMG submission 76345) | Agricultural soil microbial communities from Georgia to study Nitrogen management - Poultry litter 2014 | ecosystem: Environmental > Terrestrial > Soil > Agricultural land | place: USA: Georgia...
CAAGCTTTCTGCGCCGCTGCAGCTTTCTGCGCAGCTTCGCGAATGTCATCGGCGCTTGCCAAGCCGGCGCGGTCCAGGACCTTACCGGTGGCTGGTTCGACAATATCGGTTGATTCGGCGGAGCCGGCACGCCAGCCGTTGAGAAAAATCTTTTCGGACCATATAGCGGAATCTAAGAGCGCCATGCGGCCTCCTTTTCAAGTAGCAAAAACTGTGCATGAGTGTGGATTCTCTTCGGCGCGAGGGTGCGTCAAGAATCCTTGGGAAGGTAGCTCTAGTGTGTCACGTCATGCCGCAAGTGAGCTACCGTTGGTTGACTCTGCGGACAACACTGCAAGTCAGGTAGAGGTTCGTCACATTTGTGACGAATTGCGCGGAGTTAACCTGTGAATTGGTTGAAAGTTCACCCAGGAAACCCCGAGTCGTTACAAGTGCTCCCTAACCTCAGAAAGTCTCACATCAAAAGAGGAGTGCTTGTGGCGTCTCAACGAACGTTTTGGCAGAAGGCGACTGGTCGCTCGGCGGCGGTGCTTACCGGTGCTGCACTAACGGCTGGCTTACTCGTGTTCCCAACCTGGGCCGATTTGGGTGGTCAGGAAGCCGCTGCCGAAGACATCGAATTTCCGGAAGCCCAAGAGCAGGATCCGCGGGCGCAGGGTAGAACGGCCGGGGAACATGATCACAGTGACGACGAAGAGTTCACAGAATCCGAGGTGACCCCTCGCATCACAGTGGCTGAAGAAGACGCCGAGCGGGCACAACACTTAGGTAAGCAGCACTTCCGTGCAGAAATACACTCCCATACTGCAATCAGCGACGGTGCGCAGCTGCCCACCGACGCCATGGAGCACGTGGCAGAAAACGGCAACGTGGATTTCTTTGGTGTGACCGACCACGACGTCGTATTTGATCTTCGCAACGCCGATGCCTTCAACGAAGACCGGTACAACTCGCACTCTGATGAATGGTCCTACAGCCACGAAGCCGCCGATACATTCAACGACTCCAGCGATCACCTCCAAGCGTTGATCGGCGAAGAAGTCACCTGGTATAACTCCAGTGGCCACATGAATATCTTCAACGCAGACTGGTTCGTCACCGCAAAATCTGAAGGCGGCGGCGATTGGGGCACCGGCCACCTCATGTGGGATGTTCCAACCGTGATGGCACGCGTGGCAATGGACCCGGATGCCATCGCTCAGTTTAACCACCCGGCCACCAATCACGGCCACTTTGGGTTCGGCCACCTCACCCCGGAGGTCGATGAGCAGATCCCACTGTTTGAATACCAGAGCCCGGACTATCACGATCACTTCGTGAAAGCCTTGGATGCCGGCTGGCACCTGGCTCCGGTCTGGTCTGGAGATGAACACAACGCCACATGGGTGACAGGAAACCCCGCGCACACCGGTGTGTGGGCAGCGGAGCACAGCCTCGACAGCCTGTACCAGGCCATGCGTGAACGCAGCATGTACTCCACATTCGACGTCGATGCTTCCCTACAAATGGGAGTCAACGGCGAGCAGATGGGTTCGATCTTGCCGGGGGATACGTCCGAGCTGGAAATCGATATTGAGCTCGACGACGCTAGTGACGATGAGTCCTTTGAATCTGCTGTGCTCTATACCAACGGCGGCGAAGTTGCCCATGAATTCGCCCCCGATAGCGGCAACCAGATCAGCCTGAACACGACCCTTGAGGTTGAAGATGGCGACTATTACTGGCTCAAAGCCACCCAGGCCGATGGTGACGAGATCATTTCCTCGCCGGCATGGATCGGCGAAACAACGCGCGGCGCAGATTATGCGCCGGAACTCGATGTTGCCGAAACCGCTGAAACTGCAGCATACGGTGAGCGCATCAGCTTGCCAGACGCTCAGGCTACTGATGACTCAGGTGTTGACCCAACCATTGAGACCACGATCTACGATGCTGCAGGCGAAGTTGCTGCCAGCGAGGGTGGTTTTGAAATTTCCAGCTACTCGGATCACTTCATCGTCACCCACGCCACCGATGATGAAGGCAATACCGCAGCGGATATTCAACGGATCCAGGTCAGTCAGGATCAGCTGGACCCCGAGGGTGTCTTCCAATACTTTGGTTCCACAGCCACCGTGGGTGAAACCGGTGACCAGACTGGTCTATCGGTCAATACCGACGTTGAGGTCACCGAAACCTGGGCACAAGCGTTGCCCACTGATAGTTCGGACTGGTCTGAGGCGGTCACCGTGAAATCGGAGGCTGAGCAAGTGTTTGAGGTCGACACCATCGGTACCGAAGCCGAAGAATACCAAGACTCTATTACTGGTCAACCATTGCGCTCGCACGAATTCACCTTCGAGAGCCTCGAAGAGAACCAGCGCTACCAATATCGATTCGGGGTCGGCCAAGACGGCGACTGGACCGAGCCGCAAGGCGAATTTACTTCTGGTGGGGACGATAATGCGCCGTTATATGTGATGGGCGACCTCCAAGTGAACTCAGGAGACCAGAGCGAACACGAACTGTTCAATGCGGCGCTCACCGAGGTACGTGACCAAAAACCAGGCGGCCACACGGTGCTGCAGGTTGGCGACTTCGTTGATAACGCTGGTCGAGGACAGTACTGGGAGCAGCTCTATGACTGGGTGTTAGATGACCTTGATCTGCGTCTGGCCACGATGGTCGGAAACCACGAAGTCTACGGTGACAAGGAATTCAACGAAATTTCGCCGGAACGCAACGCCATTTTCCGGGGTATGTTTAATCATCCCAAGAACGGCAGCGAGATCGGTGAGTCAAACTACTCATTTGACCACGGAGATATCCATGTTTCGGTGCTGAACTCGAACTATGATCTGCAAACTCAGCTGGATTGGCTGGTCGAAGATATGCGAGCCACTGATAAGCAGCACAAAGTTGTGACCGGCCACTTCTCGTACTACGGCGGCGGTCACGCCGATGACGCGGGTATGGCAACCGATCGAGCCTTGGTCACCGAAGCACTTGATCAACTCGGTGTCGACCTCTACATCGGTGGACACGACCACGTCTATAAACGCTCGACCATCATTGATGCGGATTCGTTGGCAGAGACTGCTGAAGAAGAAGCCGCTGGCACGACCTATGTGACCATGGGCTCGTCTGGACCGAAGTTCTATGAGAACCAAGAATTCTGGTGGGACGACATCGTCTACGACGAGAACAACCCGATGGGTGCAGCGCTGGAGGTCACCGATGATGGACTTGCGATGACCACCTACACAACCGATGGCGGCGTCGTCGATGAATTCGTTGTCGACCAGCCCGAAGGTGCCTGGGATGTCAGCTCGGCAAAAATTGCCGATCAGCAGCTCGATGGCGTGGGACTGTTGAGCTATCCAGGAGCCCGTGATGAGGTGACCGTTGCCGTGGCCGCCTACGACTACGGCGAAGAAGAACTGGTGGACCTGCGTGTCGAAGACGTCCAGTTGAACCACCGTGGAACCGAACAGTTTGTCGAATTTGAGAAACCATTGGATTTGCCAACCTCAGTGACGGCCAAACTGTTTGTTTGGGATGAGTTGGGCGCCGGTGTACCACTGCGTGAACCGATCGAACTGCGCCCGGGCATGCTCGGTGAGGGAACCGCAGAAGATCCCTTCGAGCTGCGCACGTGGCAGGACATTGAGAACATTCGCTGGAACCCCGACGGGCACTACAAGTTAATGGATGATCTGGAACTTGACGGCAGCGCTCGCGCTCAGATCGGTTCAGGCACCACTCCATTTACCGGGGTCTTCGACGGCCAGGGACATTCGATTTCTGGTTATCAGCCCGTGGACAACGGTGGCGCGGGACTCTTCGCAGTCAACCACGGCACCATCCGCAACCTCGCGGTCGAAGACGCCGATGTTGACACTTCGGCGGGCACCGTTGGGCTGCTCGTGGACTTCAACTCCGGTGCGATCGAAAACTCCTGGACTTCAGGAGCCATTGCCGGAGCGTCCCGAGTCGGCGGTGTGGTGGGAGACTCGACCGGGAGCATCACCGACACCTACTCAACCGCTGACGTGCGTTCGCGCTCAACCGAAGCAGGCGGCGTCGTCGGGGTTGCGATTGAAGGTTCAACAACACAGCGGGTGTACTCCACAGGAAACGTCACCTCGGATACCCGAAACGTCGGTGGAATTATTGGCTACGGCTACGAAGGTACCGGACTCCACAACGCTATTTCGCTGAACGAATCTGTGACCGCGCCGTCGTATGCGCACGCCATGCTTGGCCGAGTGAGGTCCGGAGACAATCCCGACCTGGGCGGCTTGCTAGCCAGCGATGCCTCTTACGTCAGTGTCGGATCACTGACTGATGAGCCCGCAGAAGATAACTGGAAGGGCCGCGTCGTTGCCGCCGATTCTACCCAGAGCCAGGAACTCTATGTCGAAGACCTCGGCTGGGATTTCGATTCCACCTGGCAGTGGGATGAGGGCGCGCAGCGTCCGGTGCTGCAGGTCAATCCTGAGAAGTATCAGGCGCAACAACCGGCCGGTGAACCAAATGCTGAAGGCTACTACGAAATCGCCACCGCGGAAGAGCTGGAACAGATCACCAAATACCCCGACGAACAGTACGTTCTGACGGCAGATCTGGACCTTTCCGAAGTAGAACACTGGGAGCCGCTGGGCGGTCTGCGGCCCTTCACCGGTGAACTCGACGGAAATGGGCACACTCTTGCCGGACTGAGCTCCGAAGCCGGCGGACTATTCAATATCAACAACGGTGCAATCTACGACCTCGCCGTCGTTGACGCAGAAGTTGACTTGAACGGTGGGCGCGTGGGCATTATCGCCAACGTGAACAACGGTGAAATACATACTGTGTACACCACCGGAACCGTTGACGGGACAAGCCGCGTGGGTGGTGTGGTTGGTGATTCCAGCGGCAGCCTGGTCAACGCCTATTCCACTGCAGACGTCCACTCGCGCTCAACCGAAGCCGGCGGCGTGGTTGGTGTAGCTCTGGCTGGTTCTATTACGGAAAACGTCTACGCCACGGGGGCGGTCGCAGCCGAAACTCGCAATGTCGGTGGTGTAGTCGGTTACGGCTACAACGACACCGAGATTGCCAACGGGCTGGCCATGAACCCGAGCGTGCATGCCGAAAGCTACACGCACCGAGTCCTGGGCCGTGTATTCAGCGGTGAAACTGCGACCTTAGACAACAACTGGGCCGCAGAGTCCGTGGATACCAATGCGGTGAACACTGCTGATGAGGGAGAAACCACCTGGATGGGTGCGACAGTAACTACCGCACAAATCCAAGATACGGCGTTCTTCACCGACACCCTCGGCTGGGATCTGGCCTCGGTCTGGCAATGGGATGAGGATGCAGCCCGACCGGTGCTGCAGGTCGTGCCGGAAAACTCCACCGGTGAACCGGTTTCGCCGATCGACGAGGATGACGAGTCCAACGCTGAGGAGCCTTCTGAAGACGACGAACAAACCGAAGACGATGAATCGGACGGCGAAGAACAGCCCGAAGAAGAACAACCAGAAGAAGAAGCTCTAGAACGGGATGAGGACGGCTACCTGCTGATCAGCGAATCCGGCCATCTGGCAGAAATCACAGCCCAGCCGTCTGAGGACTTCCGGTTGACCGAGTCATTGGATCTCACCGGCGTCGACCAAGAACAGCTGGCACCTGAGGGCTTCACTGGAACTTTCGACGGCGCCGGGCACACCATCACCGGGTACACCTCGGATGTTGGCGGGCTCTTTGCGGAGAACTCGGGAACTCTCCGCAACCTGGGCTTGGCAGACGCCACGGTGACCAACCAGGCCGAAAATACCGGACTGTTCGTCGATACCAACCGGGGCACGGTCGAAGAAGTGTGGACCTCGGGAGAAATCACCGGGCAAGCCACGGTCGGAGGGGTCGTAGGTTACTCTTACGGCACCGTGACCGACACCTACTCGACCGCCAATGTCACTGCGGATGGCGGCCGGCAAGCCGGCGGAGTCATTGGCATCACCGCGGTCGGCAGCACCACCGACCGGGTGTATGCGGCCGGTTCGGTGACTACCGTCGGCAACGAACCCAACGCCGGTGGCATCACCGGGTACGCCTACACCGGTACGACCGTCCAAAACAGTGTGGCCCTGAACCCAACGGTGACCGCTGGTTCTCAAGCCAGCCGTGTAGTGGGTCGGGTGCTCAACGGCGACACGGCAACGATGGTCAATAACTATGCACTCGAAACGCTGGTGGTGGACCTTGAATCGGTGACCGAAGAGGGCCCTGATACCCAACGCGGTGCAACGCTGACCACCGACGAAGCCACCGATTTGCAAACTTGGATCGACACATTGGGCTGGGATTTTGAAAACACCTGGCAGTGGAACAACGTCACACAGCGCCCGATGCTGGTCAATGCACCGGAGGAGAACTGAACATGAAAACACGCAATCTTGCGGCATCCTGCCTAACCGTAGCACTGGGCCTCCTTGGCGCTGGTACGGCGGCTGCAGACACTACTGATGCGCCGGCACTGAGCCACCAAGCTGAACCAGGCGATTCGACCACGGCCACCGTGACCGTCACATCGTCAGACGCCCTGGCCGGTGAAGATGTGACCGTGTTGATTATGAACGATGACGCCGATGCAAGTGACCCTGCCACCGAAGATGTGGTCTTCATCGAACAAATTGAACTCGATGACGCCGGTGCCACCGGCCTTCAGGTCCAGCTGCCCACAGAGGTCCTGGAAGACTACGACATTGCGTTGAATACGGCAGCAGGTACCGGCCGGTATCTGGCCCCGCTAGCGGGTGAAGAAGAAACGGATGATGGCTCAAGCCAAGAGCCCGACGATGGTTCAACCGCTGATCCAGACGAGGAACCAACAACCGTCCCGGACGACGGCGCGACCTCCGAGCCTGATGACGTCGCCACTGGTGCTCCTGACGACGGCTCCACCACGGGTCCTGATGATGGCCAGGGGAGCGGCGGAACTGAAGGCGCAGATGCCGCCGATGGTTCAGATGCTGCAGGCGATCAATCTTCGGATGGTTTCTTGGCTAGTACCGGCGCCAGCATCATATTTGCAGTCCTCATCGGATTGATAGCCATTGGAACCGGTGTGTTCTTGATGGCGCGTCGTCGGAAAACTACAGGTGAGCACCACTCGGAGCGATGACCTCAACACACACCATGCGAAACATCCGCCGACCGGTGGGCGCAGTCCACCGTGTTCAGCTTCCGGCGTTTTGCGTAGTTGTGTGAATCATCTGAAGGGCTGCCTGCACCTTTCGCAGTTGCTGGGCGCCCGGAGCATGCAGGGCACAGATGTAATTGGGCAGTAAGTCATCCGAGAGAGGTTTGTATACCACTTCTAACCCATCGGCGGTAGTTCCAACAGAAGGTGGCGAGTTCGTCAAGGAGTATCCCAAACCTCGCGCGACGAGGGAACGAATGGACTCCATTGACGACAACGCCCACCGAATATTCAGGCTTAGGCCCAGCCGATGTGCTTGAGCCTGTATGCGTTCTACGGTCGGTGGCGCATCCAGCAGAATCGCCGGTTCTGCTGCTAAGTCTTTCCAGCTGACCGTATCTTCTGCCGCCAGAGGATGATCCGTGGGGAGCATGGCATGCAGGTGAATCTCCGCCAGCCGAGTCATCGGTAGGTCAGTGTCGACCTGCAGGGAGTACACTAACGCCAGATCGACACGTCACTGGCGAACGTCAGTCTGAAGCTGGGCGGCGGAATCCTCGAGAAGCTGCAGATCAACGTGCGGATAGCGCTCCACACATTGCTGCGCTAACGGCGGCAGTACAAGCCGTGCCAAATTGTGTAAGCAGCCGATGCGCAGCGCGCCAGAGAGCTCTAAGAGGGTCTCGGTGGCTGCGGCTCGTGCAGCCTCAGCTGATTCAACACAGCTCCGAGCGTGCTCGGCGAACGCGAGCGCAACGGATGTCGGGGTGAGTGACGTGTTCCTGCTGCGTACAAAAAGTGGTGCGCCGAGAAGTTTTTCTAATTGTGCAATAGCCATCGATGTCGCCGACTGCGAAGCATGACATTTCTGCGCCGCCTTGGTCATTGAACCCGTGTCGAGTACCGCAAGGAAGTACTCCATCTGCCGCAGCGTCAGTTCCATTATCAATTCTCCTGATATGCGTGATCAAAGAAATCAGCTTGCCTCATACTGTGTCACAGATCATACTTGACTGCATTGATCCAATATTTGTGTCCAGGCCACGTGATTACATGAAACGGCCGTGTCGGAAGGAAATAGCGCAGTGAAAAACTCAACTGATCGACAGAAGACGGGGACGGATCTGCGACCGCGAATCGTCACCTTGGGTACCGCAGGAGGACCGCGCTGGTGGACCCACGGGCAACCGCAACGCCGCGGGGGAATTGCGACCGCCGTCGTGGTGGGAGATGCGTTCTATCTGGTCGATTGTGGCCACGGAACGGGACGCCGCATCAACGAAGCAGGGCTGAGCATGAAAGACCTGCGCGCAGCGTTCATCACACACCTGCATTCCGACCATACCGTTGATTTAGCCGGGCTGGCGTTGTTCGGCCTCTACGAAATGACCGACCGGCAGGACCGGCCCGTGAAGATCATCGGTCCCGGCGATCGCGGTGTATTGCCCGAAGTATCTGCTCGAGCAGAAGTGGCACCGACTCCATTGAACGCCGCCAATCCGACGCCGGGCACCAAGGATATGTTCCGCACCCTGATGTATGCCCACGCCACCGATCTGAACGACCGGATTCTGGACAGCTTGCGACCGAATCCGTTGGATCTTTTCGATGCACAAGACATCGTTATTCCTGATGGTACCGGGTACCACCCCAACGATAACCCGACCCCGGCTATGGACCCCTTCGTGATCTATGAGGACGACCTGGTGACGGTTAGCGCCATCTTGGTGGAGCATCCGCCGATTGCGCCGGCTTTTGGTTTTCGTTTCGAAACGGCGACAGGATCCGTGACGTTTTCGGGTGACACCACCGAGACGGCAAATATGGTTCGACTCGCCCAGACCACCGATTTGCTGCTACACGAGGCCATCGATTTTGATTTCGTTGAATCTATCTATGCCCATAAGACCGATGACGCCTCGCGAGCTGCGCGCGATCATCACTATAAGTCGCACACGTCGGTCGAGGGTGCTGTACGGATTGCGACTGCTGCCGGTGCTCGACAACTGGCATTGCACCACCTCGTGCCTGGAAGCGCTGACGACGAGGTTTGGCTACGCGGGCGTGAGTTGTTCGACGGAGCGTTCCATGTGCCAGAAGACTTAGACGTCATTCCTTTGGCGCCCAAGGAGCAGACTGCCGCGACAGACAGCTCAACGGAATCCTCCGATCAACTCCAGGAAGTGTAGGCCCATGACTGATCAGACAACGCACTCACAAACCGCACTGGTTTCCGACGATCAGGCACGCGACCCTTCCACGAATGGTGTTCCGACGGCAGTGTCGTTGAATGAACCGGAAATGCGCCGGATTCTCACGTCAAGCTTCATTGGCACCGCAATCGAGTATTACGATTTCATTTTGTATGCCACAGCAGCCTCAATCGTGTTCAACCAGGTGTTCTTTACCGGTTTAGATCCGGCGGTGGCCACGTTCGCCTCTTTTGCCACACTGGCCGCAGGATATGTGGCCCGCCCATTCGGTGGCATCGTCTTCGGGCATTTCGGCGACAAGCTGGGCCGGAAGAAAATGCTGGTGCTGTCGATGATGATCATGGGCGTCTCCACCGTGCTGATTGGGCTGCTGCCAACCACAGCAACGATCGGCGTTGCGGCACCAATCATGCTCGTGACGTTGCGCATGGTCCAGGGCATTGCGGTTGGCGGCGAATGGGGCGGTGCAGCGCTGATGGCGCTTGAACATGCTCCGAAACGGTCCCGTGGTTTTGCCACCTCGTTTGCAAATGCCGGTGGCCCGGCCGGAGCAATTCTGGCCACCGTGGTCGTATCAGCGGTCTCTGCCCTGACCGGCGATAACTTCCTGACATGGGGCTGGCGCATCCCCTTCTTGCTTTCCGCCGCGCTGATTCTGGTGGGGATGATCATTCGACTCAAAGTCGCGGAATCCCCGGTCTTTCAACAGCTTTCTGACCAGAGCGATTCCCGACGGTTGCCCATCGTGGAAGTCTTTCAAAAGCACTGGCGAGCTGTCGTGTTGGCGTTGGCCGCCACCATGGGCTTCTACGTCTGTCAGGCGATCTTGACGGTCTGGGGCGTCTCCGTGGCAGTGGAGCAAGGACTGGACCGCTCTGTGGTCCTGAATTGGAAGGCAGCGGCTGCTGGTCTGACCCTGATAGTAACGTTCTGGGCTGCGCGGATGAGCGACCGGATCGGACGTCGACGCATGCTAACGATTGCTGGCGGCATCGGGGTCCTAGCAGCATACCCGCTCATTTCACTGCTGTCCCAGGGTTCCATGTGGAGCTTCGCCCTTGCCATGGTGTTGGGTAACGGAATCGTTCAAGGGTTGCTGTATGGCCCTATCGGCGCATTTGTGGCGGAGCAGTTCCCGGCCAAAGTGCGCTACACAGGCGCCTCGCTGGCATACCAGGGTGCTTCGGTCCTCGGCGCGGGTTTTACCCCAATGATCGCCGCCGGTTTGGTGATTCTTGGCGGTGGCGCG
>Ga0079226_10004519_pt1 | contig 10631 bp, 6 predicted proteins | sample Poulit2014_FD_76345 | JGI IMG/M metagenome (GOLD analysis project Ga0079226, IMG submission 76345) | Agricultural soil microbial communities from Georgia to study Nitrogen management - Poultry litter 2014 | ecosystem: Environmental > Terrestrial > Soil > Agricultural land | place: USA: Georgia...
ATGAACTCTACGAATCAAATGACACGTTAGATGAAGAAACTTTGTTAATCTTTTTGGATATATTTTTTTATCTTATTTTAATGTAAAAGGTTAGATTATGAGAAAAAAGTAAAAAAGCATTTTTTCTTATTGCCATTTTATAATTTTCTTTTTTAATAAGAAAAAAATTAGCACTTGTGAAAATAGAAGAAGCGATTTTTGAGTTTTTAAAAATTAAGCCGATTGTATCAGCTTTTTATTGAAATTAAAAAGAAAAAAGTTACATGAATATTCATTATTATTGTGAAAAAATATAAAAAACATTCATAAACTTTTTCATTGTGTCCGCTTTCTTAGTTCTTGTTCATTTTTTTATTTTTTCGAATTTTTAGGTGAATTTATTAGATTTATGCTATAATTAGGTTAGAAATATTAATAGTGTTAAGTAGATGTAATTATTAAATTTGTAGCTTTAATAAAAAAATAAGGGGGGATTTTTTATTTGGATGAGAAAGAGTTATTAACAGCAGAACAGCGTTTTTTAACAGGCGAAAACTTTTACTTGCAACATTTTTTAGGTGTACAAAAAGAAGCTGAGTGTTATACGTTTCGAGTCTGGGCTCCTCATGCCCAACAGGTATGGTTGGTTGGTGATTTTAATCAATGGGATGACTCGTTACCCATGACAAAACGGCAAGAATCAGGGGTCTGGGAAATTTCGTCTGATTTGCCTTCAGAAGGTCAGCTTTATAAGTTTAAAGTGAGACAAGCTTCTGGAAAAGAAATCATGAAACTTGATCCTTTTGCTATTACTTTTGAAAAAAGGCCAGGAACTGCTGCTGTTTTGCACACTATTACTGAACGAAAATGGAAAGATGGCTTATGGCGTGGCCGTCAAAAACGTAGTCGTAGCTTTCAACGTCCCTTAAATATTTATGAAGTTCATGCTAGCTCTTGGAAAACAAAAGAGGACGGCACTCCTTATACCTTTTTTGATTTAAAGGTAGAACTGGTTTCATATGTCAAAGAAATGGGCTATACCCATATTGAATTTATGCCATTAACAGAGCATCCACTGGGCATGTCTTGGGGCTATCAAACAACCGGATATTTTGCTTTGTCTTCTTATTATGGAACCCCTGAAGAATTTCAAGACTTTGTGGAATATTGTCATTTAAATAATATTGGGGTATTTGTTGATTGGGTGCCGGCTCATTATTGTGCAAATGAGGATGCCTTGCCCTATTATGATGGGACCCCGACTTTTGAATATGAAGATTCTGATCGGGCTAAAAATAATCGTTGGGGGACGATTTGTTTTGATTTAGGCAAACCGCAAGTTCAGAGTTTTTTGATTTCAAGCGCTCTTTTTTGGATAGAAATGTATCATGTTGATGGTATTCGAGCCGATGCTGTTTCAAGCATGCTTTACCTTGATTATGATGAAGGACCATGGACACCAAATGAAGAAGGAGGGAATCGTAATTACGAAGGGTTTTATTTCTTACAAAAATTAAATGCTGTCATTAAACTGGCGCACCCACAAACGTTGATGATGGCTGAAGAAAGTACTTCTGAAACAAAGATTACAGGAACGATAGAAGAAGGTGCTTTGGGTTTTGATTACAAGTGGAACATGGGTTGGATGAACGATATTTTACGTTTTTATGAAATGGACCCAATTTATCGTAAAGATCATTTTACCTTATTGACTTTTTCTTTCATGTACATGATGAATGAAAATTATATTTTACCGTTTTCTCATGATGAAGTTGTTCATGGAAAGAAAAGTCTGATGCATAAAATGTGGGGAGATCGATATAAGCAATTTTCACAATTACGAAATATGTATACCTATTTAATGACCCATCCTGGGAAAAAATTATTGTTTATGGGAAGTGAATGGGGACAGTTTTTAGAATGGAAATATGATGAAGGGTTGGAATGGGTCGATTTAAATGATTCGATGAACAAAAAAATGCAAGTGTTCACCAAAACGCTTAATGAACTATACCATCAACAACGTTCTTTATGGGAGTTAGAAGGTTCGTATGACACCATCGAAATTATTGATGCTGACAATCAGGACGAATCGATACTGACCTTTATGCGAAAAGGAAAGCGTAAAAAAGACTTTTTGATCATTGTATTAAATTTGACGCCTATTGAGCGCCACGATTTTCCTATTGGTGTTCCTTATAAAGGTGTCTACACTGAGATTCTTAATACTGAGAAAAAAGAGTTTGGAGGAACATGGACCGCATCAAATCCGGATCGAGAAACCAGTGATGTTCCTTTTAAAAAATACAATCAACAGATCCAAACGATTGTACCGGCATTAGGTGCATTGATTATTCAACCAAATAAGATCAAGCTTACAAATAAAAATTAAAACGTGAAGGGAGGAAAAGGTGACTATCACCGATTCTATGAAAACAGAAATGGTAGCTATGATATTGGCTGGTGGCCAAGGAACAAGATTAGGAAAGTTGACACAAAGTATTGCAAAGCCTGCAGTGCCGTTTGGAGGAAGATATCGAATTATTGATTTTACCTTGAGTAATTGTGCCAATTCGGGAATCAAAAATGTAGGTGTTGTCACACAGTATCAACCATTAGCACTAAATAGTCACATCGGTAATGGGGCTAGCTGGGGCTTAGATGGTATCAATGCCGGCGTGACAATTTTGCAGCCTTACTCTAGTTCTGAAGGTAGCAAATGGTTTGAAGGAACTGCTCATGCCATGTATCAAAATATGGCCTATATCGATCAACTGGATCCACAATATGTATTAATCTTATCTGGGGATCATATTTATAAAATGGATTATGAAGATATGTTGGCCAATCATAAACGAAACAACGCAGCCTTATCAGTGGCTGTGCTTGAAGTTCCAATGAAAGAAGCATCACGCTTTGGCATTATGAATACCGATGATAATGATCGAATCATTGAATTTGATGAAAAACCAGAGCATCCTAAAAGTAATTTGGCTTCAATGGGAATCTATATCTTTAATTGGAGTCGCTTAAGAAAAATGTTGAATAACAACTTTTCTAAAGATAGTACCATGAGTGATTTTGGTAAGCATGTTATTCCAGCGTATTTAGACAGTGGCGAAAATGTCTTTGCTTATCGTTTCCAAGGGTATTGGAAAGATGTAGGAACGATTGATTCTTTATGGGAAGCCAATATGGAGTTTTTAGATCCAGAGATGGAATTAGACATCCGTGATAAAGCTTGGCGAATTTATTCGAAAAATCGCATTGCACCGCCACATTTTATAACGCAAACCGGATCAGCTTCTAATTCGTTGATTTGTGATGGTTGTTATATTGCAGGTGATGTTAAGCATAGTATTTTATCAGATGATGTCCAAATAAAAGAAGGCGCTCAGGTGACAGATAGTGTGATTATGTCAGGAGCAACGATTGGGAAAAATGCGAAAATCCATCGGGCCATCATTGGAGAAGATGCTATTATTGGCGATCATGCAGAAATTGATGGGACAGATGAAATTGATGTGGTCGGTTATTCTGAAGTGATTGGGGTGAAAAATTATGAAGACTAATAAAATGGCAGCGATTATTGGTAACGTACGGCATTACGACGAGCTTAACCCCTTGTTGGAAAAGCGTCCAATTTCGACGTTACCCTATGATAGCAAGTATCGTTTGATCGATTTTAATTTATCAAATATTGCCAATGCCAACGTTACTTCTTTATTTATGGTTTTTAAAGACAACGAATTACGTTCAGCTTTTGACCATATTGGTGGTGGGAATGAATGGAATCTAGATGGCGTCTCCAATCGTTTCTTCTTTCATAATTACTCTGATTATGAAAAATTGGGAGATAATGATGCGGCCTATTTTGAAAACATTATTGATTATCTAAAGAAGTCAAAGTCGGAATATACGGTTTATATGAATAGTAATATATTATGTAATATTGACTTGCGTTCGGTGTTGCATATTCATCAAACGCGCGCTTGTGAGATGACGGTCGTTTACAAAAAAGTTCCGGCCTCTATTGTCTACAAAGAAGATATTGTTCTTGAATTAGACAATGAGCACACCATTGCTAGAAGTCATGTAGCCAAAGAAACGAAATTAGATGACTATGTCAATCTTTGTACGGGTATTTTTCTTCTAAAGACAGACGTATTGATTGCTATTTTAGAAGAAAAAATCGCTGATGGAGTTTCGGGAAAATTGGAAGAATTTTTACGGGAGCGAATTGATGCTTCTACCAATGCTTATGAGTATACAGGTTATTTAAGTAATATTTTTGATATTGTTTCTTATTACAATGCCAATATGGATATGTTAGATACGCAAAAATTTAATTCTCTGTTATATTCTAGTCAAAAAATTTATACAAAAATAAAAAATGAGGTACCTACTTATTATACAAAATCATCAGTGGTGAATAATAGTCAATTTGCAACAGGCTGTATTGTGAAAGGGCAAGTAGAAAATTCTTTGGTTGGGCGAGGGACGATTGTTGAAGAAAATGCCAAAATTGAACAGTCTTTGATCTTTCAAAATGCTAATATCGAAAGTGATGCAGAGATCTCTTATGCTATTTTAGATAAAAATGTTCATGTAGCCAGTGGCGTCAAAATACAAGGGTCTAAAGAAAAACCAATGGTGGTGAAAAAAGGATCCTATGTGAAAGAAAATATTTTAGGAGGAGCAAAATGAAAGTACTTTTTACTGCTGCAGAATGTGCTCCTTTTTTTAAAACAGGCGGGTTGGGTGATGTGTGTGGCACCCTACCCAAGGAATTAGTAAAAAAGGGAGTCGAAACAATCGTTGTGTTACCTTTTTTTACAAGCATGGCTGAAAAGTATCAACAACAATGTGAGCATCTTTTTGATTTTACGGTTGAAGTGGGCTGGCGCAAACAATATTGTGGTGTCAAGCGCTTGAATTTTGAAGGGGTCACTTACTATTTCATCGATAATCTTTATTATTTCGATCGAAAAGAATTGTATGGGTATTACGATGATGGCGAACGCTTTGCTTTTTTCCAAATGGCTGTGATTGAGTTGATGGAAAAGATTGACTTTATTCCTGACGTTTTGCATGCCAATGATTATCATAGTGCGATGATCCCTTTTTTATTAAAGGAAAAATACCATTGGATAAAGGCTTATCGTTCGATTAAAACAGTTCTGACGATTCATAATATTGAGTTTCAAGGCTGGTATGCTAAAGAAGTGTTGCCAGATTTATTTGGAATGGGGACACAACGTTACGATGATGGAACGGTACGGATGAACGATGCTTTAAATTTTATGAAGGCGGGTATTTTATATGCCGATCGTGTCACGACGGTCAGTCCTTCTTATGCAGAAGAAATTAAAACCACAGAATTTGGCTGTGGACTTGATGGAATTTTACGTATGGAAAGTGGTAAATTAGTTGGTATTTTAAATGGTATTGACTATGATCTTAATAATCCAGAGACAGATACCTCTTTACCTTACCATTATTCAGTTGAGGATCTTTCAGGGAAGTATAAAAATAAAGCAGCCCTTCAAGAAGAAATGAACTTACCTATTGCACCTGACATTCCTTTGATTGCTGTGGTCAGTCGCTTGACCTATCAAAAGGGATTTCATTTAGTCATTGACGAATTTGAAAATCTATTACAATTTCCGGTTCAATTTGTGCTATTAGGAACCGGTGATCCACGCTTTGAGCAAGGGTTTCAAAATATAGCTGCACGTTATCCAGATAAATGTGCGATCAATATTTCGTTTGACGTTCAGTTGGCACAACGGCTTTATGCTGGCGCCGATTTGTTCCTAATGCCTTCTTCATTTGAACCTTGTGGCTTATCTCAGATGATTGCCATGCGTTATGGGACCTTACCCATTGTTCATGAAGTAGGAGGCTTAAAAGATACAGTTGACTCCTTTAATCCTGTTTCTGGACAAGGAACTGGATTTGGCTTTCAAGAATTTACATCTTATCAACTGATGCAAAGTATCAAGCTTGCTTTAAATACGTATGAAAAAGCGCCAGATACTTGGTCGCAGTTACAAAAAAGAGCGATGAACCAGGATTTTCGTTGGGAAACCAGCAGTCAAAGATATATAACCTTGTATAAAAGTATCGTATAAGTTGTGTAGGCTGAAACATCAGGGGGTGTTTCAGCCAATTTTCTAAAAGGAGACGGCTATGGAAATTACCAAAGAATTATTAAAAGAAGAGTTACGTAAAAGAGTTCGTGATAGTTATGCGTTGGAATTAGAAGATGCCACTTCAAATGAACTATTTTACGCGTTAGGGGCTTTTGTAAAAGCGACGTATAATGACAATTGGCGTAAAACATGGAAAAATTATTTAACCGAAGAACAAAAACAAGTTTATTATTTTTCAATTGAATTTTTGCCCGGTAAAATGTTAAAGAGCAACCTATTGAATTTAGGGATTTTAGATTTAGTGGAAGAAACATTAGCTGAAATTGATGTTACCTTAGAAGATTTAGTGGATGTTGAAAAAGATATGGCTTTAGGAAATGGTGGCTTAGGTCGTTTGGCATCTTGTTTTATGGATTCGATTGCCTCCAGTGGCTTACCAGGAAATGGCAACGGGATCCGTTATGAATATGGTTTATTTAAACAAAAGTTTGTCGACGGCTACCAAGTTGAGTTGCCAGATGAATGGTTAAATGGTGGCAATGTTTGGGAGATAAGACGCGAAAGTAAAGCTTGTAATGTTCATTTTGGTGGCAATGTTTATATGAAAAAAAATGCGGTAGGCAAATTAAAACCTATTGCTGAAGATGAAACGATTATTCGAGCAGTTCCTTATGATACGGGGATGGTTGGTTACGAAAATGGGATTGTAAATACCATGCGTCTTTGGAGTGTGGAGGTTTCTCCAGAACAAGAAAGTAAATTTAATAGTATTGCTTCACGTCGAGCCATTAAAGATTTGACAGCTGTTTTATACCCGGATGATTCAAATGAAGATGGTCGATTGATTCGACTAATGCAAGAATATTTCTTTGTTTCTGCAGGTGTACAAAGTATTATTCGCTATTACAAAAAATTGAATAAATCTTGGCATGCCTTGAGTGAAAAAATTGCGATTCATATTAATGATACCCACCCAGCTTTGTGTATTCCAGAATTGATGCGAATTTTGATGGATGAACACGATGTCAATTGGGAGCAGGCTTGGGATATTACTGTCAAAGTTATGAGTTATACGAACCATACCATCATGGCCGAAGCTTTGGAGAAGTGGCCCATTTATATGATGAAGCGTGTATCACCACGAATGTTTCAAATTATTGAAGAAATCGATCGACGATTTGTAGCATCGATGCGCGGAATCCATCCAGAAGCATTGATTCAGCGAACTCGAATCATTCAAGGGGATCAAATTCATATGGCGAATTTAGCGATTATTGGTAGTCATAGTACCAATGGCGTTGCTAAAATCCATTCAGATTTGTTAAAAGCAGTCGTGTTACATGATTTTTATGTGATTTATCCTGATCGATTCAATAATAAAACGAATGGGATCGCTGAACGTCGTTGGTTACAGTTAGCCAATGAACCTTTGGCAAAGGTATTAGATGAAACAATTGGGACGTCTTGGCGAAGTGATTCTACTGATTTGAAACTATTGATGAATTATCAAGAGGACCCAAATGTATTGAATCAACTAGCTTGTGCCAAACTGCAAAAAAAGAAAGAATTGGCGAGCTATATTCAAAAAGAGACAGGAATCACTGTGTCCCCAGATGCCATTTTTGATGTTCAAATTAAACGACTACATGCTTATAAACGTCAACTACTCAATCTTTTGCACATTTTAAAGCTGTACTTTGATTTAAAAGAAAACCCTGAATTAGATTTGATACCACGTGTATTTATTTTTGGCGCCAAAGCTGCACCAAGTTATCATTATGCAAAATCAATCATTAAAGTAATTAATGAAACAGCCCGTATGATTAATGAAGATGAAAGTATTGATGGAAAAATTAAAGTGGTCTTTTTACCGAACTATAATGTTTCGCTGGCTGAAAAAATTATTCCAGCAGCCGATGTCAGTGAACAAATCTCTTTGGCCTCAAAAGAAGCTTCAGGAACTAGCAATATGAAACTGATGCTAAATGGAGCCATCACCATTGCTACGTTGGATGGGGCAAATATCGAAATAAGAAATGCAGTAGGTGAGGATAACATTTGTGTCTTTGGTCTAACTGAACAAGAAGTTTATGCTTATTATGAAAATAAAGCTTATTCTTCTCAAAAAATATATGATGAAAATCCTGCCTTGCAACAAATTTTAAATGCCTTTATTAACGGTACTATTCCTAATATTGAGTCTGAGGGAAGAGAAATTTTTGATTCGTTACTTTTATATAATGACGAATATTTTGTATTACGAGATTTTGATTCTTATTGTCAGGCGCACTCCCGAATTCATGCAGCCTATAAGGATCAACAAGAGTGGCAGAAAATCAGTTTGATAAATATTGCCAACGCTGGTGATTTTTCTTCTGATAAAACGGTAAATCAGTATGCAGAAGACATCTGGCAAATCCAACCGTTGTTTGCGCATACTCAAAAAGAAGGGATTAGCGATGGCAATTATTCACTATGATCCTTGGCAAGATCGATTTAAACTTCCATTTGGGGCTGTTTTAATCGAAAGTATTGCCCATTTGAACATTGATGTGATTGCTGAAAAGGTACTTCATGTCTATTTAGTGATTCATAAAGATGGCGAAGAAATCCAGTACCATGAAATGACAAATCAACAAGGAACATTTTATTCCTGTGACTATTTTTTTAATTTTGGAACAGGCCTTTATTATTACCATTTTGAAATTGAAACAATAGAAAATAAGCAACAGAAGACCTATTTTTATGGAACGACCGCAAAAGGAGGTTTAGGGAAATTATACCCGTCTCAAGCAGAAACTTGGGAGTATCAAATCACGTGTTATAAAAAAGCAGAACCTGCACCAGATTGGTATAAAAAGGGTATTTTTTATCAAATTTTTCCTGATCGTTTTGCAAAAGGGAATGGAGGAGTCATTTCTCCAAAAAAGAACACTTTTTTGTATGCGACAGAAAACGATGATCCCTTGTATGTAAAAGATGTAAATGGTGAAATCGTGCGTTGGGATTTTTTTGGTGGGAATTTATCAGGTATTAAGGAAAAGATCCCTTATCTAAAAGAATTGGGTATTAGCGGGTTATACTTAAATCCCATTTTTGAAGCCAGTAGCAATCATCGCTATGATACCAGTGATTATATGAAAGTCGATGCAATGCTGGGATCAGAAGAAGAATTTACCGAACTAATTCAGTTGCTCCACGCAAATGGAATCCATTTGATTTTAGACGGTGTTTTTAGTCATGTGGGACAAAACAGCCGCTATTTTAATCGCAACGGCAACTACGGAGAAACAGTGGGTGCTTATCAAGATCCCCATAGTCCTTATTTTCCTTGGTTTTCCTTTACGGATTATCCCAATGACTATACCTCTTGGTGGGGAATCAAGGACTTACCAGAAATCAATAAAGAAAACGCAGCATTTCAAGAGTTTATTTTTGGAGAGGAAGGTGTCATCGATAAATGGACTGAGTTAGGGGTAGATGGTTGGCGTTTAGATGTTGCCGATGAATTACCGGATCATTTTATTGCCAGTATCCGTAAACGATTAGAAAGCTTTTCGGATAAAGTTTTGTTAGGTGAAGTGTGGGAAGATGCCTCGAATAAAATTTCTTATGGAAAAAGACGGCATTATATTTTAGGAGACCATCTTCAAGGAGTTATGAATTATCCTTTGCGAAATGCGACCATTGAATTACTAACAGAAGCAAAAGGACCAGAAGAAGTTGCCAATTCATTGACACGTTTATATGAAAATTATCCTCGGGCGATTTTTAATAACAATTTGAATAACATAGGTACCCACGATACAGAACGTATTTTAACCATGCTTTCCAACCATTTAAAAAAATTGGATCTTGCCTTTGGAATGATGTTTGTCTTTCCTGGCATTCCGTGTATTTATTATGGCGATGAAGCAGGACTTACAGGTGGCAAAGATCCAGAAAATAGGAAATTCTTTCCTTGGGACCACATGAATCCTGATATCTATCGAAGTTGCCATAAGTGGATTGACTATCGTAAGGACAATGATGTATTAATAGAAGGGGATCTGAGCTTTTTCTTTACGGAGCATTTGTTTGGAATTTTACGACGCTACCAAAATAATTACGTTGCTTATTTGATGAATCCTACTAATTATCCCAAAAAAGTGAATGGCAATTTAATTTTTATTGCAGAAGAAACACCAATGATAAAAGAAATACGCCGTCGTTTTTCAAATCGAACCATAGAAGAAAATAGTTATTTATTGATTAGTAGTGCCCAGAAAAAAGCGAGTATCGAACAAATTCAACGATCGATGTTAGAAAATGACTAGTCAAGAAATAGGTCTATATTAAAATTAGCAATTAAGCGACTAAGACTCTTGTGGTGAGTTTTAGTCGTTTTATCTAAGAAATTCTATATTGACAAATTTTCAAAGATTGCTATAATAATCTTTGTTGTCATGCGGATGTGTTGGAATTGGCAGACAAGCAAGACTAAGGATCTTGTGGGCG
>Ga0079226_10004520_pt1 | contig 10631 bp, 7 predicted proteins | sample Poulit2014_FD_76345 | JGI IMG/M metagenome (GOLD analysis project Ga0079226, IMG submission 76345) | Agricultural soil microbial communities from Georgia to study Nitrogen management - Poultry litter 2014 | ecosystem: Environmental > Terrestrial > Soil > Agricultural land | place: USA: Georgia...
GCCCTCTTAGTCCTCTGGGGCTTACAACAATTAGAACAAAATTATTTTAAAAAATTTAAACAGGCTACACTAAGAATAGTTACAAGCAAAGATTCTGACAATATATTCTTACACAGTTTACTGACCCATCAACATCTTCACATACACTCCTTTACTTTGGATAAAAAAAAATGAAAAACTTATTTTTCAAATAGGCTTTGAAAATATAGATATTCAAAAGGTTAATAGCCTTGTACAAACTTTTAAAGATAATCCAAATATCGAAGAAGTCTCTTGGATACAATAATATTGATTTCTGAAACATTCTTACAAATCGGTTCGGTTATTCTTCTTTTAATTCTTTAGGATCAATTGCAGTATTAAACTTCGTATCAAAGGGCTCTATATGAATCAAAACATCAATAATATTAGGAGCAGCTTCAATAATAGCATCTTTAAGATTATGGGAAATTCTATGTCCTTGTTCTACACTGATCTCACCATTTACCAAGGCATGTAAATCTACCAAATAATGCATTCCATTTTTTCGAATCATACATTTTTCTGTTCCTTTTATTCCCGGCACGGTCAATGCAATTTTTCGAATTTTATTTTCCAAATGCTCATAACGATGTTCATCCATAACTTCACCTAAAGCAGGTCTAAAAATCAGATAACTATTATAAAGTATAAATCCAGCGGCAAACAATGCTGCCACATCATCCGCTGCTTCATAGCCTTCTCCTAAATATAAAGCTATACTAATCCCAATAAACGCCGCAACCGAAGTAATTGCATCACTTCGATGATGCCAAGCATCTGCTTTAAGCGCGGTACTTTCAAGCTTTTTGGCTTTTTTCATTACCCAACGATAGGAAGTTTCTTTCCAAATTATAATAGCTCCCAAAAGATATAAAGTCCAGCTTTTAGGGAGTTCATGTGGAGTTTGAATATTTATTATACTTTGATAGGCTATCACTACTGCGGATACTATAAGAAATCCTACCACTAGAAAAGTAACCAAAGGTTCTGCTTTACCATGTCCATAAGGATGATTTTCATCAGGAGGACGATTGGCATAACGTATTCCGATCAATACAAGTAAAGAGGAGAAAACATCAGCAGTTGATTCAATTGCATCTGCAATCAGAGCATAAGAATTACCAAATATACCTGCTATACCTTTGATTATTGCTAAAAACAAATTACTAATCAAACTAAATAGGGTAGTGCGTATGGCTTGTTTTTCATCGGTCATAGAAATTCTAAGCTTGATTGATAAAAACACAAAATTAAAGCTTTGATTTGGGATAGTAAATTTCTTGAGATTAGTCTTTGATTAGAATTTTTGTAAATAGAAATTTTCCTTTATTGTGTTTTTTAGAATTTAATAGAATTTAAAATTCCAAACTTGTATCTTTGTTTTTTTAATAATTAAACTCCATTCAAAACAAAAATATGAGCAAGCTTGTCATTGTGGGTACAGTTGCTTTTGATGCAATTCAGACTCCATTTGGTAAAACCGACAGAATTCTAGGGGGTGCAGCGACATATATAGGTTTGTCCGCTTCATTATTCAATTTAAACTCTGCAATAATTTCTATTGTTGGTGGGGATTTTCCTAATGAGTACCTCGATTTATTAAAAGATAAGGGAATGAATCTCGAAGGATTACAAATAATAAAAGAAGGGAAAACTTTTTTTTGGAGTGGACAATACCACAACGACATGAATACTAGAGATACCTTGGTTACCGATCTCAATGTTCTTGCTGATTTTCAACCTATAGTTCCAGAGAGATACAAAGACACCGAGGTACTCATGTTAGGCAACCTTCATCCTCTGGTTCAACAGTCTGTTATCGATCAGATTCCTGTACGCCCTAAATTGGTAGTTCTAGATACTATGAACTTCTGGATGGATCATACCTTGGATGAGTTGCTAAAAGTCATTTCCAAAGTGGATGTGATTACCATAAATGATGAAGAAGCTCGACAATTAACAGGGGAATACTCCTTGGTAAATGCTGCTCAGAAAATCAAGAAAATGGGACCAGAATATATTGTAATTAAAAAAGGGGAAAATGGAGCTTTGCTTTTCCATAAAGATGAAGTGTTTTTTGCTCCAGCCTTACCCTTAAAAGAAGTATTCGATCCTACTGGTGCAGGCGATACCTTTGCTGGCGGATTTACAGGATATTTGGCAAAAACCGAAGATTATAGCTTTGAGAACATGAAGAATGCTGTAATATATGGATCTGCATTAGCCTCTTTTTGTGTAGAAAAATTTGGCACCGAACGTTTGCTAACGGTCAATCGCAAAGAAATGCATCAACGTTTACAACAATTTAAAAGTTTGACACAATTTGACATTGAAATAAATTAAAACCTTTTTATGCCCTGACTTTATCAGGGCTTTTTTTATTGATTTCCAATAATGAAACTATGAGCGATTTCCTAAAACACGAGTGTGGCATTGCACTTATAAGACTTTTAAAACCACTAGAATATTATAAAGAGAAGTATGGCACTGCATTTTATGGATTAAACAAGATGTATTTGATGCTTGAGAAACAGCACAACAGAGGACAAGATGGCGCAGGTTTAGCCAATATCAAGTTCGATGTAGAGCCAGGAGAACGCTATATAAGCAGGGTTCGCTCTAACGCCTCTCAACCTATTCAAGATGTCTTTACCAAAATCAATGAACGAATCAATGGTATTTTCAATAAACATCCAGAATATCGCAATGATGTCGCTGCTCAAAAAAAGTATATTCCTTCTGTGGGCGAGCTGTATTTGGGTCATGTTAGATATGGTACTTCTGATACTCAAAGCATAGAGCATATGCACCCTTTCTTGAGACAAAACAATTGGATGCATAGAAATTTGCTGATCGCAGGAAATTTCAATATGACCAATACTCACCAGATGTTTGCAAACCTTTTACGACTCGGCATGCATCCTAAGGAAAATGCAGATGCTGTGACTATACTGGAAAAAATTGGACATTTCCTAGATGATGAAGTCAGCAAACTATATAAAAAAGCTAAAAATGAAGGACTAAGTAAACAAGAAGCCTCCCCTTATATTGCGGAGAATTTAAAAATAGGAAAAATTCTTAAACGATCTTCCAAAGACTGGGATGGAGGTTATGTAATCGGGGGATTATTTGGTCATGGCGATTCTTTTGTAATGCGAGATCCAGCAGGAATTCGACCGGCTTATTTTTTTAAAAATGAAGAGATAATAGCGGTCGCTTCGGAAAGACCCGCTTTACAAACGGTTTTCAATATTCCTTTTGAATCCATACAAGAAATCCAACCAGGACACGCTTTACTTATAAAAAAGAATGGACTTTGTAAACAAAAAAGAATTTTAAAACCACTTCCTTTACGAGCTTGTTCATTTGAACGAATTTATTTTTCACGAGGGAATGATGCTGAAATTTACAAGGAACGTAAATCCTTGGGGAAAATTGTAATGCCCAAAGTATTAGAGAGCATACAGTATGACACTGAGAATGCCGTGTTTTCTTATATTCCTAATACAGCAGAAACCTCTTTTATAGGGATGCTGGAGGCTGCACAAGACGAATTGAATACACAGAAAAACAAAGCTATTTTAGCTGAAAAAGACTCTTTAACTCCAGAACGTCTTCAAGAAATACAATCCAAAAAAATAAGAACAGAAATAATTGCAGTTAAAGATGTCAAACTCCGCACCTTTATTACCGAAGACAATAGCCGAGAGGACCTTATAGCACATGTGTATGACGTGACTTACGGAGTGGTAAAACCTACAGATTGCCTAGTGATTATAGATGATAGTATTGTTCGAGGTTCGACTTTGAAACAAAGCATATTAACCATGCTATCTCGGCTGAATCCAAAAAAGATCGTCGTGGTTTCTTCGGCTCCACAAATCCGTTTTCCAGATTGCTATGGAATAGATATGCCCAGATTAGAAGACCTTATCGCTTTTCAAGCTACACTAAAGCTACATGAAAAACATCAAAGTCAACATATCATTCATGAAACTTATAAAGCTTGCCTTACCGAATTAGAATTGACAGACAAGCAAATGAGCAATGCAGTATTACCATTTTATGATAGTTATACTTACGAACAAGTATCGGAATCTATTGCAGATATTATTCGGGGTGAATCCCTAGATACTCCTCTAGAGGTGATTTATCAAACTGTAGAAAATTTGAATATTGCATGTCCTAAAAACTTAGGGGATTGGTATTTTACAGGAAATTATCCTACACACGGAGGAAATAGAATTGCCAATCAAGCATTTGTAAGCTTTTATAGAAAGTTTTATAAAACCAAATGATTCTTTCTGTAAATAAAAAAATCATGCCTGACATTCCAAAATGTCAGGCATGATTTTTAATAAGCTATGATGCTATTATTTATTGGCTTCGTATCGTTTGTTTACTTCTTCCCAATTGATTACGTTAAAGAATGCTTCTACATAATCAGGTCTTCTATTTTGATAGTTTAGGTAGTAAGCATGCTCCCACACATCTAATCCTAAAATAGGTGTCCCTCCACATCCTGTGTTAGGCATCAATGGGTTATCTTGATTTGGAGTTCCACATACTTCTAATTTCCCTCCTTTATGAACGCACAACCATGCCCATCCAGAACCAAATTGAGTTTTGGCAGCTGTAGAAAAAGCATCTTTGAACTTTTCAAAACTTCCAAAAGAAGTATTGATAGCTTCGGCTATAACTCCAGTCGGTTCTCCTCCACCATTGGGTGACATAACTTCCCAGAATAAATTATGATTGTAATATCCTCCCCCATTATTACGAACGGCTTTATTGTTCATATCTAGACTACCAAGGATTTCTTCGATAGATTTATTTTCCAACTCAGTTCCCTTAATAGCATTATTAAGATTAGTTGTATATCCTTGATGGTGTTTGCTATGGTGAATCTCCATTGTTTTAGCATCAATATGAGGCTCTAAAGCGTCATATGCATATGGTAATTTTGGTAATTCGAATGACATAATATTTCGTTTACGTATTGGTTAATAATTTATTTTCTCTCTATTTCCAAAGATAAGAAATATTATTATTCATAGTGTTATAGATATGATAAGAATTACTGAACCCTATATAGACAAAAACTATAGATTGTAGAATAAAATAGAAGTTGTATTTTAGTAAAAAAATAAAACTGTGCCTCATACAACTCCAAGTCTTTATCTATATGATGCTTCTGCGGGAAGCGGGAAAACCTTTACTTTAGTTAAAGAGTACCTAAAAAAACTTTTCTTAGCAGAGCCTACTGATTATTATAAAAAAATTTTAGCCATCACGTTTACTAATAAGGCGGTAGGAGAAATGAAGAATCGAATCCTCCAGCAGCTCATCTCTTTTTCTTCGGAATCTGCAATTGAAAAACCCGATGATATGCACAGGATGATCGCCAAAGAAACCCACCAAGACCTAAAGCAAATTCATTTGAAGTCTCAATTGATTCTTAAACATCTCCTCCAAGATTTTAGTGGGTTTAGTGTAGAGACAATCGACTCATTTAACCATAGGATTGTTCGAGCATTTGCCAAAGACCTGAAGTTAAATAATAATTTTGAAATTTCTCTAGATGCCGATATTCTTCTAGGAGAAGCGGTAGATCGGCTAATTGCAAAAGTCGGACACGACTCTTCTATCACCCATTATTTACTTAATTATTCTAGATCGCAATTGCTAGAAGATAAGTCATGGGATATTCGGAATCAAATATTAGAAACTGCCAAGTTACTCCTTTCTGAAAACCACAGGGAACCTCTAGATAAGCTTAGCCATTATGAATTAAAAGATTTTGATAAGTTTTCTAATGGCCTACAAAAAGCTATAAACCACAATAATAAAGAAGCAGAAAATCTAGTTCGAAAAACATTCTCACTTTTAGAAACACATGGGATCCCTTCAGACTCTCTAAGCCGATATTATTTAAATTTCCTCCGTAAGGTTAAAAAAGATATTCAATCTGTAGATTTAAGCAAAACAGCTAAATGGCATACCCAGATCGAAGAAGGGAGTTATAGTTTCTATCCCAAATCTTGTCCCGAAGTTTACAAAGTAAAAATCGATCTCTTAGCTTCTGAACTTTCAGAAGTTTTCTTACATATCAAAAGAATCACTGAAATCAATACCGTTTATAAACTTATTCTTAGAGACCTGCTTCCTATGGCTGTAATCAATTTAGTCGCTAAAGAACGCAATCAACTACAGAAAGAACAAAACATAGTGCTAATAGGGGATTTCAATCATTTATTATACCAACAAGTAAAAGACCAACCCGCCCCCTTTATTTATGAACGACTTGGTGAAAAATATCGTCATTTTTTTGTTGATGAATTTCAGGACACCTCTTTACTACAATGGGAAAACATGTTACCTCTTATGGACAACGTAATTTCCCAAAGCTTCGAAAGCGGTCTAGCGGGCAGTGTAATGTTAGTGGGAGATGCAAAGCAATCTATCTATCGTTGGCGAGGAGGCAATCCCGAACAATTTATACAGCTCACTCGCGACCACCTTCCCTTTCATATCGAACCCAATCAGAAGAAGGTCGTACAGCTCGAAACCAATTATCGAAGTGCGGAGAATATCATAAAGTTTAATAATAAGTTTTTTACATATATAGCTAATATTATAAAAAAACCAAGCTACAAAGATTTATATCTCCAAGGAAGTCAACAAAAAACAAATACGAAGAAGGGCGGTTACATTCAAATTGCTCGATTACCCAAAGCAACAGGTGAGAGCTCTATTGCCGAACTTTATCAACGGGAAGTAATAGAAATTCTACGAACACTTCAAAAGCGAAAAGACATAAGTCTTTCTGACATTTGCATTCTTGTTAGAGAGAACAAGCAGGGTATATTGATTAGCGAAGCATTAGCTACTGAGAATATTCCTTTTATTTCATCAGAAACCCTATTACTTAGGAACTCCCAAGAAGTCAATGCTTTATTAAATAGTTTAAGACTACTTCTCTACCCTACGGACAAGAAGGCGAGGGTAAAACTAGCTTATTTTTTATACGAACATTTAAAAGTTGAAAAAGAGAAACACGATTTTCTTCTCGAAATAACAGTTCCAGATAAACTCTCTGATTTTCTAGAGGTATTATCTCATTATCACATCCATTTTGATATAGCGGACATTACACAAGCCAGTTTATATCAAACCTTCGAAATTTTAATTGCAAGATTAAAACTCGACAAGAACGCCAGCGCTTATTTGTATAGTTTTATGGATTTTGTTCACACATTTGAGCAATCCCAAACTCACACTCAACACATGTTCTTTGATTATTGGGAAATAAAATCCAAAAACTTGAGTATCCCTTTAGCGGATCAGCCTGGTGCCGTTCAGATAATGACTATACATAAATCAAAAGGTTTAGAGTTTCCTATTGTTATCCTTCCATTTTGTAACAGCAAGTTAGGAGATCTTTCTCGCACTAAAGGTTGGTTACCATGGGAGGAGGGACCATTTGAAGAAGTGTATGTGTCCATAAATGATAAGCTAGGAAAATATAGTGATGTGTATCAACAAAAATATGAGGATGTACACGAAAAAGAGGTTTTTGATGAACTGAATAACATATATGTAGCTTTTACAAGAGCTTCGGAAGAGCTCTATATTCTTACAGATAAACAACGAAACAGTTCAAAAACTTATCTCCTCTGCGACCAACTACAAAATTTTGTGGAAAATGAAGGAGGCAGTTTGGAGGAAGATGAATGTTATATTTTTGGAGATGAAACTTATAACACTGTACTGAAGGAACAAGCTACTGTGCATCAGGTTATTGAACCCGAATACATATTGACCGATCCTCAGTTGTTACAAATTGTTACACATAAAGCTGATTTATGGAATAGTAAAATTGAGGAATCACTTTCTTACGGAACAGAGCTACACAAAATTCTGGAAGAAATACTAACCTATCAAGATTTCTTACTTTACTTCGAAAATCAAAATCTAGATGAAGATTTTCCTCTCCATAAAAAGGCTAAGCTTAGAAATATTATGAATCATATTGTGACCCACAAAGATTTACGACATTTATTTGACGGTCATGACGATATTCGAACAGAATTAGAAATCATAACAGCTGATAGGAGAATTCAACGTATAGATCGATTAAATTTTCACTCTCCACATCTCGCTACCTTATTGGATTATAAAACAGGGGAACCCTCTCTACGAGATATACAACAAATAGAAGCCTACGCATCCGCTTTGAGCGAGATAGGCATTTCTTTAAAAGAAAAATTGTTAGTATATATCAATGGAATAAATGTTGTCGTAAATAAAGTGTAATTTTGTTTTATTAAAATACTATAAATTATGTACGGAAAAGAATTTCAAGAGTTTTTACAAAACGAATTAAAAGAAATAAAAGAAAGTGGTTTATACAAAGAGGAACGTATTATTACCTCTCAACAAGGAGCTGAAATCACGATATCTACAGGTCAAAAGGTTCTTAACTTTTGTGCCAATAACTACCTCGGTCTATCTTCTCATCCAGAAGTTATTCAAGCTGCCAAGGATACCTTAGACAGTCATGGAAATGGCGTATCCTCTGTTCGATTTATTTGTGGCACACAAGATATTCACAAAAAACTGGAGGAGAGAATAGCAAACTTCTATGGATTTGAAGATACCATTCTATATGCTTCATGTTTTGATGCCAATGGTGGAATTTTTGCTCCATTGCTTGATGATAGAGATGCTATTATTTCTGACTCTCTCAATCATGCTTCAATTATAGATGGCGTCCGTCTATGTAAAGCTGCTCGATATCGTTACGCCAATAATGATATGGCTGATTTAGAGCAGAAATTAATAGAAGCAGATCAAAACAATGCTAGATTCAAATTAATTGTGACTGATGGAGTTTTCTCAATGGATGGATTGGTAGCTCCTCTTGATCAACTTTGCGATTTAGCAGACAAGTACAATGCTTTAGTAATGGTAGATGAATCCCATGCAACAGGATTTATTGGAAAAACAGGAAAAGGGACACTTGAAGAAAAAAACGTAATGGATCGTGTCGATTTAGTTACTGGGACTCTAGGAAAAGCCTTAGGAGGCGCAATGGGAGGATACACTACTGGTAAAAAGGAAATTATCGAAATGTTACGTCAAAGATCCAGACCTTATTTATTCTCCAACTCTCTTGCTCCTTCTATAGTTGGTGCCACCATCAAAGTATTCGAGATGTTAGAGAGAAGCACCGAGTTACGAGATAAGGTAATGGAAAACACCGCTTACTTTAAAAAAGCCATGCTAGAAGCAGGATTTGATATTATCGATGGAGATTCAGCTATTGTTCCTGTTATGCTTTATAATGCTCAACTATCCCAGGATATGGCAAATAAGTTATTGGACGAAGGCATTTATGTGATCGGGTTCTTTTTCCCTGTTGTACCTAAAGAAGAAGCTCGAATCAGAGTTCAATTATCTGCAGCCCATACCAAAGAACATTTAGACAAAGCAGTTTCAGCCTTTATAAAAGTAGGTAAGGAATTAGGCGTCATTTAACGGCACACAAGCCTTAATAATTGTTATTATGATAAGATTATGAATTAATTATTATTCTGTTTTAACATATATAGCTGTTTAAGATTAATTTTGTAGCATGATAATTCTAATATCTTAGACACATGAAACAATTAAACTACTTACTGCTTGTTAGTATATTTATGCTAGGTGTTTTTACCTCAAGCGCACAAGATGAAACCAACCCTTGGGCTTTTAGTATTGGTGTAAATGCTGTTGACTTTCATCCGATTGGGGAAAATCCAAAGGGAGTTTTTGCTCCTTATGAATCGGGTAAAATGTTTGACAGTTATTTTAATGCTGACGAACATTGGAATATATTCCCTGGTATTTCACGCTTATCTATTAGTAGATATTTAGGAGGAAATATCGTATTTGCTGTATCGGGATCTTATAATAAGATTGAGAAAATAAGTTCTGAAAGATTAAGCAGCTCAGTAAATTATTATGGATTTGATGGAGAGTTTAAATACACACTCGGCAAAGCCATCAATTCTAAATGGCTTGATCCCTATTTAGGAATCGGTGGTGGTTATACTTGGATTGATGATAAAGGTTTTGCCACAGGAAACGCTCTTGCAGGTTTTAATTTTTGGATTACAGAAAATTTAGGAATCAACCTACAATCTGCTTACAAGCATTCTTTTGCGGGTAATAGCAGAGGAGCTACTCATTTCCAACATGCTGCTGGAGTTATTTTTAAATTTGGTAAAAAGGACAGAGACGGAGACGGAGTGCCAGATCATCTCGATGAGTGTCCAGACACTCCTGGATTGCCAGAATTTAATGGATGTCCTGACACAGATGGAGATGGAATTCCAGATCACTTGGACGATTGCCCAGATGTACCTGGATTACCAGAATTTAACGGATTTCCTGACAGAGATGGAGATGGAGTTCCTGATCATTTAGTTAAGTGTCCTGACATACCAGGTAAAGCCTAATGCGAAGGCTGTTCTGACAGTGATGGTGACGGAATCCCAGATCACTTGGACGACTGTCCGAACGAAGCTGGACCAAAAGAGAACAACGGTTGTCCATGGCCAGATAGA
>Ga0079226_10004522_pt1 | contig 10629 bp, 7 predicted proteins | sample Poulit2014_FD_76345 | JGI IMG/M metagenome (GOLD analysis project Ga0079226, IMG submission 76345) | Agricultural soil microbial communities from Georgia to study Nitrogen management - Poultry litter 2014 | ecosystem: Environmental > Terrestrial > Soil > Agricultural land | place: USA: Georgia...
CAGGATTTGGATTATTCATTGGACGGTTAGCTTGGAAATTGTTATTAGCATTAGGGTTATTAAAACCATTATTATTCATTGGACGATTCATGCGAGGATTGATTTCTTGATGACCGCTCTCAACGCCATTGTGATTCATATTGTTAGGCACAACAGCTGATGCAAATTGCTTTGTTTCATTGTTTTCATCAGGAAGACCATTGCTGAAGTCATGGCCAAAGACACGTTTTTCAAGATTAGAAATACGTCTCAAAATATCATAATTAGTTGAAGCTTCAGCGTTAGAACTCTTTGGTTGAGGTCTCATTCGGTTATTTTGTGGACGTTGTTGAAAATTTGGATTAGGATTGTTGTTTCCAGCACCAGCATTACGTGCTTGCATTAAACGGTCATTTTCACTCTTAAGTTGATCGATCTCATTAGCAAATGTTTCGTAATCTTTAATGATTCCATCTAAAAATTGGTCAACCTCAGTTGGGTCATAACCACGCATCTTAGTTTTGAATTCTTTTTGAAGAATGTCATTTGGTTGATAATTTAATGAAAGATCATTATTGTTGTTATTTGCTTGTGGATTCATTCCATTCATATTGTTCATTTAAAACACCCCAGTGTTAATTATTGTCAATTTATCTTATACCTTAACTATCATATAACATATTAGCAAAGTCCTGCATAGAATCAAAATCAATTAGTTCCAATTGATAGTCCATTCCACGATCTTGATAGGCTTTGATAGCTTCATAATCATACTTAGGTTTGCCACCACTATCTGGATCATAAAAAATCAAAGCTCCATCGGTATGCTTGAGCATGAATTCTTGCCATACTCTTAATTGTCTAGGATTATGATAACTCATATCGGAAACTTTGTTGACATAGTCAGCATTTCTTAAAAAAACATTTAACAATAGCTGATTTTTCTCGTTCCACTGACTGCCAAATTCTGAAAACGGTAGCATTACCGCATGTCTAATATTATAGCCCTTTTTCTTCACTTCTTGCACGGCTTTTCCAACTATTTGTTCCGTACCTAGTTGAGCACCAGTTATGACCCATTCCATACCGTCTTCGGCATAATCGGTAATTCTTTGGCTAAAAAAGTCTTGAATTACTTTGGCTTTTGGGTCATCATCTTTAAAAATACCTAACTCGTAAGAGCGGTAGCCGGTGATCCATAAATTTTTAATCATAAAGAATCCTCCCAAGAATTATTATTTTTGCCATCATGGTATAATTTGCAGAGTAGGAGTTGATATTTTGAAATTAAACTACCCCGACGGGCGTGTTTTCCATAACAATCGTCCGTCAAAACCTTCTTTAAACACTTCTGCCAAAAAGAAACTGATCTTTGGTGATCGTGGTATGACGCTTGAAGAAGAGATTAATGAAAGCAACAAATATTACCGTAGTCACGATATGGCGGTAATTTACAAAAAGCCAACGCCAATACAAATTGTCAAGGTCGACTATCCCAAACGAAGTAAAGCTGTAATAAAAGAAGCTTACTTCAGACAGGCTTCAACGACTGATTACAATGGCGTGTACAATGGCTATTATGTGGATTTTGAAGCTAAGGAAACTAAGAATAAAAACACCTTTCCTTTGAAGAATTTCCATCAACACCAAATTGACCACTTGAGGATGTGTCAAAAACAAGGTGGCATCTGTTTTGTTATTATAAAATACGTAACTTTAAAACGCTATTTTGTAATGCCTGCCGATGATCTCTTCGTTCACTGGGATGCCCAAAAGCATGATGGTGCCAAATCCATTCAGCTAAAGGACATCGTCGACTGTTCAATTGAGATCAAAGCTAATTACGATCCTACTTTACCTTATATTGATGCTATACAACAATTGATAGAAAGTGGGAAGGAGAAATAATGAAAAAAAATACCAGTATACTGACCTTCAAAAATATTCTCAAATGGTTCTTGGCAATTTTTGCCGTTTTAGCAGGAATATTTTTATTCATCTTTGTTTACTATGCATTTAGTGCTCCATCTATTAGTCAAGAAAACTTACAGAGTGGTGGTTCTTCAACAATTGTTGATTCGACCGGTAAACAAATTGCTTCACTTGGGGACAACAAGAGAAATTATGTCACCATCGATAAAGTTCCGCAGCAGATGGAAGATGCTGTAATTTCAATTGAGGATAAAAACTTTTATAACGAACCATTAGGAATCGACCCAGTAAGAATTGCTAAATCGGCTTTTAACAACGTTACTAAAGGTACTCTTCAAGGTGGAAGTACGTTGACGCAACAACTAGTTAAGTTGACAGTCTTCTCTACCGATACTAAAGATCAAACTTTTAAACGTAAGATGCAAGAAGCTTGGCTGGCAATGCGTGTCAGTCAAAAGTTCTCTAAGCAACAGATCCTTGAGTTTTATGTTAACAAGGTTTATCTGAATAATGGTATTTATGGTATTGAGACTGGGGCTAAATATTACTACGGTAAGTCATTAAAAGAACTCAGCTTAGCTCAAATGGCTATGCTTGCTGGTTTGCCTAATGCACCAAGTAATTATGATCCATATACCCATCCTACTCAATCGAAGCAACGTCGTGATTTAGTTATCAACGCAATGTACAACAATAACAATATTACTAAGGCGCAAGCTCAAGAAGCTATCAATACGCCAATCAGCGACGGTCTCTTACCTTATAAGAAAGTTTCAAACAGTAATAATACGAAACGAATAATCGCTGATCCATATATCAAGGAAGCTATTACTGAGGTAAAGAAAAAAGGCTTTGATCCATATCGTGATAATCTAAAAATTACCATTAACATGGACTATGGTGCTCAAAAACGTCTTTACAACATTGTTAACTCATCTAGCTACGTCCAATTCCCTGATTCTAAGATGCAAGTCGGAGCTTCAATCGTCAATCCTAACAATGGTAAAGTCGTAGCTATGATTGGTGGTAGAAATCTAGGAAACATTCAATTTGGACTCAATCGGGCTGTGCAAACGTCTCGTAGTAATGGTTCAACAATGAAACCTATCTTAGATTATGCTCCCGCTATCGATAAACTCAATTGGTCAACCTATCATCAATTAGACGATAGTGAATATACTTATCCTGGGACTAATATCCAATTAAAGGATTGGGATGAGGAATATCAAGGCCAAATGAGTATGCGAAAAGCTTTGGTCAACTCAAGAAACGTTCCTGCGGTCAAAACCTTATCAGCAGTTGGTTTATCTAATGCGATTGATTTTGCCAAAGGATTAGGAATTGATTCTATTAAAGAAAGCAGTGGTCTATCAGTTGGTATTGGTGGATCTGTTTCATCACTTCAAGGAGCTTCTGCTTATGGAGCTTTCTCAAATGGTGGAACTTATTACAAGCCTTACTACGTCTCGAAGATTGAAACTGCCGATGGTATGGTTCACAATTACAATAAATCCGGTAAGCGTGCTATGAAAGATTCAACTGCTTACATGATTACGGACATGCTAAAAGGTGTCCCATCAAGCTATGCAACATATGCTAATATTTCCGGATTGCACCAAGCCGGCAAGACTGGTACTACTAATTACTCATCAGATGCTATTGCTGCCAATCCATTGTTGAGTGGCAAAGCTAAAGATTCTTGGTACAACGGTTATACTAGAAACTACTCAATGAGTGTCTGGACCGGATACGATTCTGAAAATCAAAGCGGAATTTCTTCGACATATCAAAGTGTTGCTGGGAAGATCTATAAAGCTGAAATGACTTACTTAGCTAATAAAGCTGACAGTAATCCTAATTGGAAGAAACCTAGTTCCGTTGTTTCTATGATGATCAAGGATAATGGTTCTTCTACACCAACGGTTGCTTCACCTAGCTCAAGTGCATCAACTTATACAAAAGAACTCTTTGTCAAAGGTCACGCACCTTCTAACCCATACAAAGAATCTGATTACACTTCAAGCAAGTCAACCAGTTCTTCAAGTAGCAACCAAGTAACTTCAAACAACCATTCAAGTAGCTCATCTGAATCTAGCGATGAAGAAAATGATACCGATACTGATGGTCGTGTTGAAATTACTGGTACAGATGCTGACGACCGTAATAATGATTCAAACGGTTCTAATACAACTGGTAATTCAACTAATAATAACAATAGTAACGGTACTACGACTGACAACAACAATTCGTCAAACAATGGCAATACTAATACCAACACCGGTGGCAATTCCAATACTGGCAATACCGATAACACTGGCGGTTCGACTGATTCAAATGGTGGAACGACTGGTGGCAACACCAATTCCAACACTGGCGGCACAACGACCAATGGTGGTGCAACAACGAATAGTTCATCAAGTAATACCGAGCAATAAAAAATAGCAGTTATTTAGATATAGAACACATTGATCAAAGGATCGATAAGTTCTATCTAAATAGCTGCTTTTTGTTTAGGCTAATTTATTTCTCAGATGGCAAACCTTCGTTTTCTTCGTTTAGCTTGTCACACTCAATAATTAATTGATTAGTTTCTTTAGCCGGATCTAATTTCATCGAATACTTACGTCCATATTCAATCATCGTATGGTGTGCTCGATGCAATTCTTCTGGTTGCAAGACACTGACGATCTTCTTTTCAACTTGCAATGGATTAGCTTTTTGATCCACGAAATGCAATCGCTTAGAAATAGCTGAAACGTGCGTATCAACCGCAAAAGTTGCTTGATTAAAAACATCGCTTAGTACAACATTAGCCGTCTTTCTACCCGCACCAGGAAGTGCCATAATCCCTTTTCTAGTTTCAGGGACAACGTCGTTTAATTCTTCATGGACGATACGCGCCGTTTTAATGATATTTTTAGCTTTGTTATGAAATAGACCCACACTCTTAATAATTTGCTCTACGTCTTCAATATTAGCCTTCATAAGGTCTTTAGGTTCCGGATACTTAGCAAACAAAACCGGCGTAACTTTATTGACCGAAACATCGGTTGCTTGTGCACTCAAGATAACTGACACTAAATATTGAAATGGCGTTCTTGAATCTAATGAGTGACCAACCTGCCTAATATCTTCTTCCATCTTGTGAATAGCCCAGACAATTTGTTTATCTTTTAACATTAATATCCCAGCTTCTTTCGTCGTTCTTGGAGTTGCTCTGCTGACTTAATATTACTCTTTTCCCAGCTAATTAAAATCCGATCCATGTATTTTAAAGAATAAGCTTGATTCAAAACCGCCTCTCTCAAAGCCAGATCAATCAATTCGATACTGTAATGATCATCATCGATCCATTGATGAATTTGTTCTTGCTCGATTGGTGAAATAGGACGACCAAATTCAACTTCGATTTTCTTGAATAATTCTTCAGTATCAGACATCAATTTATCCTGCTTATTAGCCAATTTTTCCTGCTGCAAGAGATTCTTCAAACGATGGAAGATTGGCGTTAAAGAATAAATGTCACGTTGTTGATGGTGGTCAACTACGGTCTTCAATTCAATAATACCAAGTTTGATCAAACCTTGAATAACTGTGTAAATTGAGGTCTCATCTATCCCAGTATCTTCGGCTAAATCTTGTGCCATGGGGAAAGTATTGCCTTTTTGGGCATACATCGACAAAGCTAAATAGACGATCAAATCACGTTCAGTCATCCCTAATTTATGAAAATTCTTAATAATTAAATTATTAATAGTCGTACTGCCACTCTCGACAAAAGAATTGAATAAGTCATCGTTCATATAAATTACTCCAATACATAAAAAAAGCCCGAGAAAATATCTCGACTTTTTTGTTTTTTAAATATTATTAATGATCTGGATACTTTTACCAGTTTTAAAATCAACCAAATTGTAGCCGATCTTACCATTGCTCTTTTGGAAAGTTACTTCCCAAGTAGGTTTCTTTTTGTAAATTCCTAGATTTATATGCAAAATCTTCTTAGCTCCATAACGTTGAGCCACTCCATCGATAATCGTTTGACGAACTGGCGCATTATTTTTGTTAAAAGTATCGGTCTTACCACTCTTAGCATCAATAATGATGTAACGATATTTGTCATTCTTTGTTAAACCACCAACCGCATAATATTGCTTTTCACGCGTATAGTTACCAAAATAGTCAGGCTGAACGATGCCAGCCTTTTCTTTGGCAATCTCATTAGCTTGTGATTTAGCACTCGAATTTGGTGCCGTAGAAAGATTTAAATAGGTCAATGCAGAAACCATTGCTAATGCAATTAAAGAAATGGTCAATAAGATTTTTGTACTTCTATTCATAATACGTCCTTTTTTAACTAACAAAAATAGTATAGCAATAATTTACTTAATTCAAAAAGTCATTTATATCTTTTTTAATAGAATCCATATCTTCGTTGATTACCGGCAATCCTTTCGGAAGCGAATCCAAAATGGTTTTACCGTAATTCTTCGTCAAAATACGATTATCTAACAGTAAAATCACGCCTCGATCGTTAGGGGTCCTAATCAGACGGCCTAAGCCTTGTCGTAATTGTAAGATAGCATTGGGCAAAGAATCAACTTTAAAGACATTCAAATCTTGTTGCTTCAAAATATCTTGTTTGATTTTAACATCTGGTTGCTCAGGAGATTCGAATGGAATTCTCGTTACGATCAAAATCTCTAGAACTTTTTTAGGAAAGTCGACCCCTTCCCAAAATGAGTTGGCACCTAGCAAGACAGAACGACGACCAATAGCAAAACGCTTTTTGATCTTTTCATTTGAACCAGTCACGCCTTGAGCTAAAATTTCCCACTTTTCTTTGACGTCAGTCTCCATTAGACGCTCATAAACTTTGGCCAAAGTATTTAACGAGTTGAACAAAATCATCGTTTGATGATCCAGATTGTCCAAGACATCAACGATGTAGCCCGTAACCATGTCAAAGTATTCTTCACTATTGAGCGATTGAATATCCGGTAAGTTAGCTGGCAAATAAATTTTGCTATTCTTAGAGATACTATTCATATCCGGCAAGATAACCATTTGATTGATCTGATTTTGGTTTAGTTGCGTATCCAAAATGAAGTGTGAAAAATCTTTTTGAATCGTAATAGCTGCTCCAATAGCAAAGATTTGACTGAATCGATCAGTCGTATCGGCAATCAAATCGCGGATGTCATATTGACGCCAACTGATTTTTAAGGTCTTAGGATCGTAGTAATCGCGCATTTCTAATTGCAAACCAAATTTATTGTCTGGACTTTTAAGAGCTTGCAACAACTCATCAAGGTTCTTCAAAACTGTTCTTAATTTAGCATTTTCAATCGTCAAATTGGAGATTACCTTTGATAATTCGACTGAAATAAAGTTCTTTTGGAAATTGTATTGGTCAAATAGAGTTTCAACACGATTGGAAATCAGTGATAATTCCACAATCAAATCCGACAATAACTCAGCTAATTTGTCATTATCTTTGCCGAATTCATTGCTGCTGTCTAGGATTGAGACGAATTCTTGCCGGTCTTTGAAACGAACTTTATTGCGAATATAATTTCCAAAGATATTGTATTCGATTCGTTCCATCAATTCGTCAACAGCTTGAAAATGAGTTTCCATCGTCTGTAAATCCTGATAATTCCACAATTGAGTCGTTACTTCTGTAAAAGCATAACGAAGTGTTACTCGATTTTGATAAAGAATATCACTGATTTTTTTGATGTATTCGTTCAATTTCAAAAAGTCGATCGTAGGTGAACTAGCATCCCGTAAACTACCAGCAAAATGATTAGCTTCATCAATCACTAAGTAGGAATTGCCACCCCAGAATTGACTGTCTAAATGTCTAGCTAAAAATGATTGGTTAGTAACTAAAATTTTAGATTCCAGATAACGATTTTGTTGGTAAAGCCAAAAGTCATCGTTGCTATAAATTGAATTTTCCTTTGGTTCGCCACGATGTCTGATGATGCTGAACAAAGGACTACTGTAATTCGTCAGATGTAATTCGCTCAAGTCACCAGTCGTTGTCATCGTCAACCAAACAATGATCTTCATTTTCAAAATAGCCGTATGACTGTGCAAACGATAGTTATCCAAAGCCTCAGAAAAGCGATCCAAATCAATGAAGTTATAACTACTCTTGACGATTTCTGCGTGATAATTATTGCCAGTCACTTGATTCAATAACGGAATCGACTGTTCAACAATTTGCTGCTGTAAAACTTTCGTTGTGGTAGCGATAACTAATTTCTGGTCACTGTTGATTAAATAAGATAGTGGCAATAAATAACCTAAAGTCTTACCTGCTCCCGTTGGTGCTTCAATTAAATTCCACTTTTTATATTTGTCACGATGTTGACTAGTTTTGTAAATATTATCCATCAAGTTAGATTGGTTAACTCGATAATCTAAGATTCCGTCAAGCAGTTTTTTCTTAGCTTCTTTAGATTGGGGATATTTAGTCGAGTGATCGATTTGTTCACTGACATGGAAGTCCTTTTTGCGTAAAATAAGTCCACCTCGCTCATACAAATAAGCTGGTAAAACTTCTGTTCGCGCATTTTTTTCCCGTTCTTCTAAAACAGTTTTAAAAACTAGATCCGTTTCCCTCAAGGTATTCTTCCCGAATTTAGCCAACAACCGCAAAGTATCCAGTGGTAATTGCTGAACACGTTTTAGAATAACCAAAAATAATTCTGCTGTAACGTGTGCATCGCTGTTAGCACTATGCGGATTTTTGTGGACGATGCTCAAATAACGTGTTAAGTCTTGTAATTTGTAACTGCTAATAGTTGGAAAGAGAATTTGCGATAATTCAACAGTATCGATAGCTTTGACGTTTAGTTGATTCATTCCGATACGTTTAAATTCACGATTTAAAAAGGTCAAATCAAAATTCACATTATGTGCAATAAAAACTCGATTTTTTAAAAGTTTAAAGATATCAGGTGCAACTTCTTCAAATGTAGGTGAATCTTTGACATCTTCGTCACTCAAACCAGTTAAGGCCGTAATCCGATTAGGAATTGGGACCTTAGGATTGATTTTTTGATCATAAATATGTGTTATTTCACCATTTTCGATAAGGGCACAGCCGAATTGAATTATACGCCCGTTGTCATGCCAATTAGAATTGGTTGTTTCCAGATCAACAACAGCGTAAGTGTTTTTCAAATCATTCACCTCTCATCTTTTTTCTTAAAGTTTAACTGCTTTGTCTTTCTTCAAGAAATAAAGATATTTGCCCAAAACGGGCTTTTTCTTGATTGCTTCAATCGCTTTTGCGTATAAATTAACTTGTCCTGAATATTTCTTAACAAGTTCATCCTCATTTTGACTAGTAACATGATCAGTTTTATAGTCAAAAATAATTACGCCTTCATCTAATTCAATCACTCCATCAATAATACCATGAACTAAGATTTTATCGTTAACAGAATAATTTTTTGCAGTATCTTTAAACAATCTTTTGGCTGGCATCAGAATTGAGCAAGGGAATTCTCGACTAACATTTTGATGATTAGCAACAATTTCTTGACCTAAGTCGCTTTGATAAAATTTGGCCAAACTAGCACAGTCGATTTTTTTAGCCAATTCTGGCGTCAATAATTTTTCATTGGTCATTTGAGTTATTAATTCTTCAAAATCAGCAATTTCTGGAGTCTTCTCTATATTGATTTTTTGAAGAACTAAGTGAGTTGCACTTCCGACTTCAGCGTTAGTGACTTTTTTAGTCTTAGTCAAAAATTCCGGTTGAGCAAATGAGCCTAAGTTATAGCGTGACTTTTCCGGTAGCATTTCAGCCATGTTTTTGCTATCAGGGTCTTCAAACAAACCTTTGATTTCAGAAACTGACTGATAGGCCGTCGTTTCAACTGATTCTTGATATTGATAATCTAAATCCAAAATATCGGCAACTGCATCTTTGAACAATTGACTAGGTTCTTTAGGTAACAATTTGATTTTTTGATTCTTAGGAGCTTTTGCATCTTCAGTTTTGGCTTCTATCAGTTTAAATTGCAAATGACTCGCTTCATCATAATACTCTGGTGCCTTAGCATCTTGTAATGTACTGATACCAACGAAGTTTTGAAAACTATTAGCTTTCATTCTAATTGATTCATTCACTAAACCATTAGTCATCGAAACATTATTCCAAGTTTTTAATAGTTTATCTGAATCTTTAGTAAAACCAAGCATGATCAATTTTTGCTTTGCTCTAGTTAACGCTACGTACAATAAACGCATTTCTTCGGAAACAGTAGCGATTTTCTTTTGATAACTGATAATTCCTCGAGGGATGGTCCGATACTTGAGTCTAGTTTCATTATCAGCCACAGTAATTCCGATTCCTTTTTGAGCGTCAAAGACAGTGTCGGAATTGACATCCATCATATTGAATTTCTTATTCATATCCAAATAAATTACGATTGGAAATTCTAATCCCTTAGAACCGTGAACCGTCATAACTTTGACCGTGTCGTCGTTTGCTTCAATACTATTTGGTTGCGAAAGATCTTTGTCTAATTTTTGCATTCGTTCGATAAAGTTAATGAATTGATGCAAACCCTTATAGTTATTTTCTTCATAGGCATTAGCGCGTTGGTATAAAGCATGAAGATTGGCGGCACGTTGTTTTCCACCAGGCATCCCTGAAACGTATTCCAAAATACCAGTCTCTTGATAAATCTTCCA
>Ga0079226_10004523_pt1 | contig 10629 bp, 12 predicted proteins | sample Poulit2014_FD_76345 | JGI IMG/M metagenome (GOLD analysis project Ga0079226, IMG submission 76345) | Agricultural soil microbial communities from Georgia to study Nitrogen management - Poultry litter 2014 | ecosystem: Environmental > Terrestrial > Soil > Agricultural land | place: USA: Georgia...
CACGTATTGCGGGAAACAACGATGCCGGCGCTCTTAACAGAAAACGGGTTTATCGATAACGCGCATGATGCTGACTTGATGGCAGATGCATCATGGCGGCAAACGGTAGCACAAGGGCATGTGAGTGGATTGGCGAAAGCATTCAATCTGGAGCAAAAAGAAGACTCCGGGGCATTGTATAAAGTCATCGCAGGTTCCTTCCAATCAAAAGAAAACGCAGAAAATCAGGTGGGTCGCCTACAATCGAATGAAATTGACGCCTATGTCATGGCATTAACCATCTCCGGTGTACAATGGTATCGTGTTCAGGCCGGTGCTTTTGCCGAATGGAAAAATGCAGAGAAACAATTGCAGAAGGTTAAGGATGCTGGCGTTCATGATGCGTATATTATTCGTGAAGACAGTTAAACCCGGTATTTTTCCGTATCTAACTGCCTTGTTAACTAAATTCACTGCAAAGTAATGTATTTTATAAATATAAAGGGCTTTAACCATTCAATGGCAAAGCCCTTTAGGCGTTAACATAAAAGGATTCGGTTAATAATCCTCCTGGTCTCCTTCTTTGACGGAGGATGTTGGGGCAGTATCATCATCTTCTTCCGGTTCTTGAAAGCCTTTATCCAATCTTCCTGCATTTTCAATATCTCCGGAAGCCTTGTAACCGGCTATTTCTGTATTAGAAGTTGTGCCATATAGACCCATACCACCTAATTTTGTATTGACCTTTTCCTCTTGGGGCTCTTTTTTCTTCGCCACTTGATTCACCTCCTAATGGTAATATAACCAAAGGTGGCCGGCTCTATAGAAAAAGAGTGGCATTACAACATAGATGCCAGTCGTTATTCGTTCCAGTTCATGGATACGGAACGAGAAGCCAGACCCTCCGTCCCGCTTTTTATCTGGAGACAAATGCATTCCCAGCAATCCAAAAGCGCCATGGATAGTGTTTGGCCTCGCCAGCATTATCAATCCCGATTCTTGGACCTGATACAATTTGTGAGGACGCCACCATCTTTCCATCAGCAATCCATAGCGGGCGCTGATCTAATCCATGGCCATAATCATCCATTGTGATGCCAAGCGCTTTGGTTAATTTGCCGGGGCCATTTGTCCATTGCCTTTTTGACTTTGCTTTGGGGCGCCGCTTTTCCATCAATTCCTGCCCGGTATACGGCTCCACAGCCCGAATTAAAACGGCTTCCGGTTGACCGATACTGCCGCTTACAACATTAAAAAGGCAATGTGTATGCATCGTATATGTATACGTACGGCCGGCCTCACCGAACATGATTTCCGTTCGTTTCGTTCGCTTGTTGTTAAAGCTGTGTGCTGCACGATCATCAGGCCCAATATAGCTTTCCGTTTCCACAATAAAACCACCCGTCACCCCATCATCTGTTTCCTTCAGCAGCAATTTCCCAAGCAAGGACTGCGCCAATTGGAGGGTCGGCTGGTTATAGAAAGATTTAGGAAGTGGTTTTAGTTGGTTTGGCATCGTTATTCTCCTTGTATATTGAATGGGCAATCTCAGGGACAAGTGTAACTGTATCGCCTTCGAGTAATAATTTTCTTTAGTACCCATCCTCGCATTTTGTTTAAGATTCTTGATGCAGGTAAGGCTAAAAATAAAATCGGAAGGATCTGTCTTATGGAACTGGAAATCACCTGGTTGACGTTAACCATGCTAATCCTTGCCAGCTACCGGCTGACGCATTTAATCGTGTTTGATAAAATAACCGAATTTATCCGCAAACCTTTTTTAACAACCAGAAAGATTTCGCCAACCGAAACGAAGGAGGTACCTAAATCCCAATTCGGTTACCTCTTGACCTGTTACTGGTGTGCCGGTGTATGGAGTGCGATATTTCTTGGTCTAACATACTTGTGGATTCCGGATATCGCCCAGTATTTAATCTTTATTCTGGCTATTGCCGGCGGTCAGGCAATTCTCGAATCATTTGTCGGCGTTAATATTAAACGCACTGCTTTGTATGATGAGGAAGCAAAAGAACTGAAGTAAGAATGCATATAGATGATAAAGACTAGCGTTTCTTATTTAAACATCTTGGTGATAGCCGAAATGATTGGGTAATATAGGCAAGCTAAAGCAGCACTAGCCTATCGATTCAATCCCAATCTGTACTTCATCACATTTCTTACTCCTCATCATACAAATGCTTCATCAGTTCTTCTCTGATCGTTGATGGGATTGGCTCTGATTGTTGAGTCTCCCGATTAAAGTTTACATAAACGGCTTTGCTTTTTGCACAAATTTTGCCGTTTTGATGGATCTCTTCATATAATTCCAGACTTGATTTTCCGATTCGTTTCACCCATGTGAATACTTCAACTTCTGTTCCAAAATAAATCTGACTTACGTAATCAACGGATGTATGAAGGATAATCATTCGCCATCTTTCAAACGAATCGTCCGGCGTAAATAATTTGAAGATGGGGTTTCGCGCAGCTTCCAGCCAGACAGGTAAGGTGGTATTATTGATATGACCGACACCATCAGTTTCAGAAACCCTTGGCTCAATTATTTTTCTGTACATATTTCACCCTCATTTGCTTTCTGAATACAGCTAAAATTTTATAATAATCCGGGAAGATTCCCCTGCCGCAAGTTTATCAAATCCTTCATTGATTTTCTCCAGCGGGATTGTTTCTGTCACCAACTGATCCACTTGAAGTCGATCTTGTTTAAACAAGCTGATGAATCTCGGTATATCCCTATCCGGCACACAACTGCCGACATAAGAACCTTTAAGCGTTTTTTCTTCCGCGGTTAAACTGACATAAGGAAAGGAAAAATGATGTTCCGGATGTGGAAGCCCTGTCGTTACGGTTGTTCCGCCGCGCTTCGTAATCCCGTATGCAACTTCCATCGCTGGTACGGCTCGGCTGTTTCAAAAACGTAATCAAGGCCGCCACCGGTTGCGTTGCGGATTTTCTCGATAATGTCCTCATCTTTGGAATTAAATGTCTCTGTAGCCCCCAATTCCCTTGCCCTGGCCAGTTTTGTCTCATTAATGTCCACTGCCACCACTTTGCTCGCTCCGGCAGCAACCGCTCCCATCAGCGCACTTAAACCGACGCCACCGAGACCTACAACAGCAACCGTATTCCCCATTTTGATGTCAGCAGTTTTCACGACAGCACCGACACCCGTTATGACCGCACAGCCGAACAGAGCAGCTTTTTCAAATGGAATATCCTTCTCAATCTTCACCAATGAATTTTCAGCCACCACCGCGTATTCGGAAAAAGCGGATATACCTAAATGGTGATGAATCTCTTCCTCCCCTGCATGAAGTCTCCTTTCGCCAGTAAGCAGCGTCCCCTCATTATTCGACTTTGCTCCTTTTTCACATAATGCGGGAGATCCTTCTTTGCATGGAAGACATTGTCCACAGCTCGGAACAAATACACATACCACATGGTCACTCGGCTCAAAGTCACGAACACCTTCCCCTGTTTCAACCACAACGCCGGAAGCTTCATGTCCCAGAGCCATTGGCACAGGACGTGGTCTGGATCCGTTAATCACCGACAAATCCGAATGGCAAAGACTCGCTGCCTTTATTTGAATTAAAACCTCCCCTTGCTCAGGAGAATCCAATTCCAGTGTTTCAATCGTTAGTGGACGACTATTTTCATATGGATGCGATATTCCTGACTCGCGCAGCACTGCCGATTTGATTTTCATATAATCGCTCCTTCCCATTTTGGATAAAAGTGTTTGAATTGACTCTGTAACAGCCACTTTTGCACCTTCCTTAGCAAAACGTACAGCTCTTGCTCTGCCAATATCCCCTCCTCCCCCAGTTACAATGGCTATCTTATTTTCCAATCGCATATCATCACCCTTTTATGAATTTTAAAACCTGCCAGTTAGTATCCAAACTGCGGGAGGAAAAGCATAGGTGAGCCTGCAGTACGCCAGCACGAGGAGGCTCACCAGCCACCCGTGGAAAGTGATTATATTTCCGTAGCGGGTTATATGCACCAATCTTTATTTCTAGTCAATTCGGATTTTCTTTATTAAAAATATTTTGTCCCAGCCACTTTTTGATCAAATAAACTTTTATATAAAGAAAGTCTTGGCTGCCCTTACAATTTATATGCAAGGTATTATGATCCGTCATATGGCACAATTTCACCGTTTTCTACAGCACCGTATCTAACATTTATTTCAAAACCGCCATTCTCATCAATGGATGGTATAACATAAACTTTTTTATCTTCCGGCAAATTGTCCAGTCCATCTTGGATGTGGGCGCGGATTTTCTCGGCGTCGTCTACTGTTCCTGCAGCCTTCATAGCTTCCACAAAGATATACGTCGTAACATAGTGAAAGCCTGCTTCGGAACCTGGATCTTCTCCATATTCTTCACGGTATTTCTCTACGAAAGCAGGGACTCCTGGGTAATCTGCATTAACCAGCGGCATGGTTCCAATCGCCCCTTCAAACGGTTCATAGGATTCCGATTCAGTAAGAGCCTTCATTTCATCTAATTTTGCCTGATCCATTACAATGAAGCCTCCCTCAAATCCCAGATCCCGAGCCTGCTGGGCCACTTTAGCTGTCGGTTCAGAGGGACCGCCAATGAATAATACATCCGGATCCTCCTCAAGTGCATTGGTTAAAATCGTAAAGAAATCGGTATCTTTAGAAAAGTCAATGGACGATTCAAAAACGACGTCTCCACCTTCTTCCTTCCAGTGGGGCAACAGAGCCTCTGCCCAATCTTTCCCATATTGAGTTACCGGAGGAAGTGCTGCAAGCTTAGCTCCAAATCGTTCCATCGAATACGTTGTAAACGGTTCGATATACCCATCATAGCTTGGAGGTATACGGACAGTAAGTGAATTTCCCGCTTCCGTAATTCCTGGTTCACTGGAATAGGCACCAATCAAAAAATTCTCTTCTTCATTAAATACTTGCATGGCAGAGATACCGCCACTGTGTGGATTGAAAATAATAGGTGTATTATTTTCCTGCACCATCCGGCGTGCATTGGATGCTGTCTCATTCGGCAGATACGCATCATCCAGTGCCACCACGTTTAATTTGTATGTTTTCCCGTCAACTTCAAAACCTTCTTCATTGATTTCATCTACAGCAAGATTTAACCCATTTAAGGTATTTTCTCCATAATATGCTGCAGACCCACTCAATGGCCCGCTGAAACCAATGTTTACAACATTCTCCCCAGACTCTCCGCTCTCTGCTACAGCCGATTCATCATCGTTATTACCAGTTGAATCAATACAAGCAGACATTACGTATAATAGTAACCCAAACAGAAGCATAACCCCAACACGTTTCATAGTTTAAACCTCCCGAATTTAAGAATTTTTTCAGTGAACATTTACGCACCTAAATATGCCTCTCTTACTTTTTCATTGGTAAACAATTCATTTGGTTCCCCTTCAACTACAATGCTGCCATTTTCATAAACATACCCCTTAGTCGCAATGCTTAGTGCAGCTCCTGCATTTTGCTCAGCCAGAAGAATAGTAGTACCATTATTATTAATCTCCTTAATACTTTCGAACATCTGCTCAACTATCAATGGGGCAAGTCCTATAGATGGCTCATCAAGCAGCATCACATTCGGCTTAGCCATTAAAGCTCTGCCGATTGCCAACATTTGTTGTTGCCCCCCACTTAAAGCGTGAGCAAGATTTGTGCGTTTATCAAAGAGAATAGGAAACAGCTCATAGACTTCTTTCAATGATTTTTTAATTTGTTTCCTGTTCCCTCGATGGACAAAGGCACCCATATTTAGGTTCTGCTCCACACTCATCTGTGGGAACAACTTTCTATCTTCCGCACACTGTACAATTCCCATCTGTACAATTTTATCCGGCGTTTTCTTAGTTATCGAGTTGCCTCTGAACAGGATTTCACCCGAGACGACCCTCTCAAGACCACTGATGGCGCGGAATGTTGTGCTTTTTCCTGCGCCATTAGCACCAAGCAAGACAACAATGTCCCCGTCTTCCACTGAAATGTCTGCTTGTTTCACTGCTGTGAAATGACCATAATTCACTGTAACCCCATTTAATTCAAGCACTCGCAGCGCCCCCTAGGTATGCCTTAATGACTTTATCATTACTTTTAATTTCCTCTGGGTTTCCCTCGGCAATTTTTTCCCCATAGTTAAGCACCATAATCTTATCGGCTATGTCCATGATCATCTTCATTTTGTGTTCAATTAGGCAGACAGTAATCCCTTCATGAGTCATTTTTTCAATAAGAGTGGAAAGCTTTTCCGTTTCATCCGGGTTGATTCCTGCTGTTGGCTCATCCAGAAACACTATTTCGGGGTCTGTGGCTAAAGCTAAAGCAAAAGCTACCCGTTTCTTTTCTTCCTGGGATATATTAGCTACAACCACGTCTGTAATCTCTGAAAGTCCGACATACTCAAGTACTTTTAAAGCCTTTTCTTTACATTTCTCCTCCTCCTTCTTTTCTCTTTTTGTACGGAAAATGGCATCAAAAAGCGTTGATTTTGTCCTGACACGGTGTCCAACCACAACGTTTTCAAATACAGTCGCCTTTTCAAACAGGTTTGTTGTCTGAAAAGTACGAGACAACCCCTCCTTTGCTATTCTGTTGGCAGGAAAGCCGGAAATGTCCTTTCCTTTGAAGAGTACTTTTCCAGAACTTGGACGGTGCACACCGGTAATCAAATTAAAGTAGGTCGATTTACCAGCACCATTCGGACCTATAATGGCATTGATTTTTCCTTTATCAATAGAAAAGTCAACTCCATTAATTGCTGTCAGCCCGCCAAATTTTTTCGTCAGGTCATTGGTTTCCAGAACCATATCATTAACCCTCCCTCAACATAATGAAAATAGCTTCAAAATGCTTCTATACTAATTGTTCAAACTTGAAGTGTAGAGCCTTTTCTCTCTTGTCGTTTAGATTGCCAACTACGGAAGAGACCTACAATTCCTCCTGGTGAAAATATAATGATCATTGTGAGCAAAGGACCAAAAACTAACATACGGTAATCCTGTAAAAATTGAAGATTCTGGGACAGCCAAACAATAAGCAATGTTCCAATTAATGGCCCTGAAAGCGTACCAATTCCGCCGACAATCATATAAGTCAGCAGATCAAATACAACGGTCGTATATGATATTTCCGGTCCAATGAAACGAATAAAACCGGCATACAAAGCGCCTGCAATACCTGCAAAAAAAGCAGAGAGAACGAAAGAAGTCAGTTTATTTTTCATTGTTGAAATTCCTAATGATTGAGCCAGTTGCTCACTATTACGGATAGCGATAAAAGACCTTCCTGTTAATGAATTTACAATCCTGTAAACAAGTAAGATCACTAAGAGAAGTACTGCGAATACGAAATAGTATTGGCCTAACGGTGTGGAGAGCGAAATGGGTCCGATATCAGCAGGTGACGGAATCCCCATCAGTCCCCTTACACCTCCTGTTAAACTATCCCATTTATCGATAACCAAGTAGATGATATAACCGACGCAAAGCGTATAGATAGCAAAAAAGTGTTCTTTCGTCCTTAAGGCTACCAAACCGATTAAAATTCCAAACACACTCGTGATCAACGGAGCAAGGATAAAGGCGAACCAAAAACCCATTCCTGCCTTGACTGTAAGCAGACCAAGTGAATAGGCACCTATGGCAAAGAAACCGGCCTGGGCAAGAGATAGATATCCGGTAAATCCGGAAATCAAATTCAACCCATATACTGCGATTGCCCAGATGAAAGCCAATGTTAAAATGTGTATGTAGTATTGGTTTGGGATAATCAAAGGAAAAAGTATAGCAAGGACAATCAAACCAGCAATCAGCATCTTTTTATTAAGAACCGCTCTCACCTAAGCCACCCCCTTTGCAAAAATACCTTGTGGTTTAATGGACAATATAGCTACCAGCAGAACGAAAGCAATGATATCCTTATAATCGCCGGATATATAGGTTGCACCAATGCTTTCAGCAAACCCGAGAATATAGCCACCCAGTATGGCACCGGGAATACTGCCCATTCCCCCGATAATAATAATGACGAAAGCTTTTAGTATAACGAGGTGACCCATTCCCGGGAAAACCAGATTAATAGGTGAGGAGAGCGAAGCACCAATTGCAGCCAAGGCGCCTGCTATGAAGAACGTAAGGATTGCTACTTTGTTCGTATTGATGCCAACCAATGAAGCTCCTTCCCTATTTTGGGCCATTGCTATGATAGTAGAACCTGTAAATGTCTTTTTTAAAAACAAATAGAGCAAAACCATTACCGCTATGGCTGAGACAATAATAATCAGTCGTTGCCATGTAAACGTAACACCACCCAAAGCTACCGCCTGACCGTACGGTGTCGGCATTTCTCTGTAATCCGGACCCCAAACCAGCTGTGCCACAGCTTCCAGGAACAGAAGAATACCAATGGCAGCCACTTTATGCTGAATTGGGGTGGAATGTCGTAACGGATGGAAGACAATACGTTCCATCAGCACACTTATCAGCCCTACTGTCAGTATAGATATAAGAATAGACATCCAGTAGTTCAACCCCAGATAAACCATCATTGTCAAAGTTATATATCCTCCGAGCATATATAAAGCACCATGTGCAAAGTTAGGGATATGCAAGATGCCATAAACCAGCGTAAGTCCTAACGCAACCAGACTATATACACTGCCTATAGTCAAACCATTAAAAAGTTGCTGAAAAAATATATCCACTCTCTCCTCCCCCTTTTTAGGTTAACTAAACCGGAAAAGAAGAAGACGTACCCCCTACTTCCCAGTTCTGATTTGAATTCAGGCAACCTTGGTTTTTGAAGCGCTTTCATTTTTTTCTGTTGTTAACCTGCCATGACCTGTGGGACATGGCAGATCTAATTCAAATCAACCTCTTTTCCCTTGCGGACCGGTATTGTTTCTGATGACACCTTCTCCCCGTATCACAATAATTCCGACTTTTTATTGCATAACCAAGTATTCTTCCAATCTTCTCCGTACTTCATCGGGAACCTTGATCGTTTTTTGTTCTTCATAATTAAAGCAGACTGTAACGGCAGTGGATTTTGCAACAGTCATCTCCGTCTCCGGGTTGATTAGGCTATGAGAGACAGTAAAACTCTTCTCTCCCACTTTTTCCACGTCCGTAAACAGTCTCAAGCTCTGTCCGGCATACGCCTGTGAAACATAGTCACAGGTGATAGAAGCCAGAATGAAATTAACGGAATGATGCCGCTCCGGACATATTTCCTCGAAGAACTTAGTCCTGGCCTCTTCGAAATACAAAAAGTAACTGACATTATTTACATGTCCAGCAGCATCTGTTTCTGCAAACCTTACGTAAATATCAATTTCATGAGAAGCCATCAATTTCCTCCTTCCTGCCTGCACTCCGGCTTATTCTGTTCATCGATTATCCTGTTTAATATGATGGCCATATAAGTGCCGATAATTTCCTGTTCAGACACACTTCTCCTTCTGGATTAAGCCAATAAAAGCTCCAATTCGTCATCCCAGCATCCCAAAAATCAAACAGTTGGATACTGGCTTGCATTATTTTTATGCTTCATATGCCATTTCCCTTTGTACAAAATATAAGTACATCTTTCAGCATATCGATTTTGCCGACTAAAGCTTCATCAGTCTCTTGAGTCTCTTTCAATAATGGCGGCAATTCCCTGTCCGCCACCAATGCAGGCAGTAATCAACCCATACCTTCCTCCAGATCTTTGCAACTCATGAACTGCTTTGGTGACCAGAATTGCTCCTGTAGCTCCTAATGGATGGCCATGAGCAATGGCACCACCATTTACATTAACCTTTTCAGGATCCATCTGCATCTCTCTGTTGCAGGCAATCACTTGTGCTGCAAAGGCTTCATTAATCTCAATGAGATCCATTTCTTCCAGTTTCATGCCAGATCTCTCCATTACTTTTCTTGTTGCAGGAACAGGGCCGATTCCCATAATATTTGGATCCACACCGGCTACAGCAGAAGCCTTGACTGTTGCAAGCGGTTCAAGTCCCAGTTGGTTTGCTTTTTCTCGAGACATGATCACAAGAGCTGATGCTGCGTCATTGAGCCCGGAACTGTTTCCCGGAGACACACTTCCTCCATTACGGAAGGCAGGTGGCAGTTTTTGCAGTTTTTCCATGGTCGTATCCGGTCGCGGATGTTCATCTTTCTCAAAGACAATCGGATCTCCTTTTCGTACAGGAACCGTGATTGGAACGATTTGTTCATCGAACCGTCCTTCCCCCATTGCATTTGCCATTCGCTTCTGGCTTCTCAGTGCAAATTCATCCTGTTCTTCTCTGGAAACATCGTACTGATCCACTAAATTTTCTGCAGTGATCTCCATAGGTGGATCCCCTATTTCCTCCGGTGAAAGCTGGGATTTTCTAAACTTTGGCAAGGCCGGGCTGTACGCCTTGGAAGGTCTTTCCATTAGATGCGGGGCCCGTGACATACTTTCCGTTCCGCCGGCAATGAATACATCCCCTTCTCCTGCTCGGATAGCTTGAGCGGCAAGTGTCACTGCGTTAATTCCTGAACCACACTGTCTGTCAACGGTCAGCCCTGGCAGGTTTGTCGATAACCCCGATTGAAGTGCTG
>Ga0079226_10004524_pt1 | contig 10627 bp, 9 predicted proteins | sample Poulit2014_FD_76345 | JGI IMG/M metagenome (GOLD analysis project Ga0079226, IMG submission 76345) | Agricultural soil microbial communities from Georgia to study Nitrogen management - Poultry litter 2014 | ecosystem: Environmental > Terrestrial > Soil > Agricultural land | place: USA: Georgia...
AGATCCTTAGTAGATTCTTTTGACGTATCCATAGTACCATAGTAATTACCATAGAAGTTAGTCTTAGCAATTAGTTCATCTTTGATCTTATCATACTTTTCTTTGCTTATGAAGAAATACGAATCTCCATCAACTTCACCTTCACGCATATCTCTGGTAGTATACTGATAAAGTCTATTAAATTCTACTTCCGACTCGATATTATCCTGATAAAGTTTTCTTTCCACGTATGACTTGCCTGAACCGGACGCTCCACCAATTAATAAGAATTTCCTCATAGATTTTTCCATGTAAAAATCACTCCATTCTATTATTATAATATATTTTTAATTAGATTGTCAAAAATATTATAAATTAGTTTTACCTGAAGACATTTCATTATTCTTTAATTCTTCCACAACTCGATTAAATTCTCTATAGTCCTTATTAACTATCTTAACGTAATTATGTTTACTATTTTCAGCAGCTTTATCCTTAGTTTTTTCCACGTCAGAGTCTCTCTTCTGATAATGGTTATTAGTTCCTTTAATTTCAATTAATAAATCTAGATCCTGAATATAAAAGTCTGGAATATAGAATCTTTCTTTACCATCATACTTGTAAGGAATAACAGTAGTTGCTGGAGCTGTGATATCTTTACCTGAATATCCTATACGATCCAGGTATTGCAGGAAATGTTTTTCATAACTGCCTACATACTCAGTAGTTTCTCTGCCGTCAGACCACTTATATTTACCTGATATCTTACGTCTGCTAAGCATCTTCTTTTGGACTTCTGGATCATCAAGTAAAGTAGTTTTACCGTATTTTTTATTCATTCTTTCTTTAAATTGTCTGCGATATTCTTCTTTACATTTACCTTCATGTAAACGATCATATCGTTCAGTTTTTTCATTAAACTGAGTAGGTTTTTTGCATATAATACATCTTCCTTCAGTCTTATTATTTCTAAAGTTAAAATGTGCGTTTGCTGGAGAAAGACCGTTTAACTCATCTTTATGAATAGTTTCCATATGCATATAAAGTGATTCTTTAGATACATACTTTTTAGGACAATATGGACATTTAAAATATTTTGACGCCATTGATTGATTCAACTTCTTTCTATAATCATAATTTGTATATAAGATGATGTTTTTCAAATTTTTTATACGAAATTTATTGTACATAAAATTATTATTTATTATGATATATTAAGGACGGTGAGAGAGATATCTAATAAAAATAAAATAAGTTTTAATAAAGAGCCTATATTAGACTTTAATGGTTTTGATAATCCATTGATGTATGAAGACATGGAAGCATTAGCTCAAACAATTAGAAATATTATATTAGTTGAAAAGGGGACATATCCTAACACCCCTGACTTTGGAGTAGGTATCAATAATTATCTATTTGAAATATTAGATTCTATTACAATATCCGAAATATCTACTGAAATACAGCGACAGATTGCTAAATATATCGTAGCTGATTCTGTAGAAATAAACGTCATGTTAGAAAGAATTAATAAGGAACAAAAAGATTTAAACGCTTTAGCAGTAAGTATTACTTTATATGATAATATGAAGTATAGAATAGCTAGAAGCGAAGGTGAAGAGGAAGAAGATGGAAGAATTGACTTTAGTTATCTCTTTGCTGCAAATACAGGTAATAAACGTACTATAAGTAAAATAATTACATAAGGAGAATTTATACATGGTAAGAAAAGCAGATAATAATGAATGGATCTCAAATGATGATCTTAAAGAGTTAGGCGTAGATTCTGAAAAATCTAGTCGTAAAGAAAATAATGATTCTGGAAAGAGTAATAAAAAGAAAAACTATAACAGTAATCAAAACAAGAAATATAATAAACACAATAATAACAATAAACACAATAATAACAATAAACGTAACAATCAGCATAGAAAGAATAATAAACGTAATAACCAACCTAGTCAGAATACTAACAGTCCGATTCCTACTTTAGGCGAATGGGGTAATATCAAAGAAGAAGATGCTAAGAGCAGAGAGAAGATCGAAGAAGTAAGACATAATATGTCTGAGGAAGATATCAGTGATAAGTTATCTAATATTAAAGTTGATTTAAACAATATTGAAATTTTCTCTGACCTTAACTATAATATTAAAGAAGAAAATACTGATTTCATTTTAAATAGTAAACCTACTTATGAAGTTAAACTAGCTCAGTCAGCTTACATTGCTCATATGAAGAGCTTGAACTTCTCTGAAATCTCTAGCTTTACCCAGAGCGTTGGTTCAGAATATTCTAACCTTAGAAGAAAATATCAGATCTACTTTGATAAAATCAATACTACGTCTATCGGTCTAGATAGTTTTGAAGACTTCATTAGAATCACTTCTATGTACGACATTCCAACTTTAGAATTTGGAATTTACAATATTACTTTCCCAGGAAGTACCAAGTTTGATATCACGTGTGGATCATGTGAGAAAACAATGAAGAACGTAGAAGTAGATAACTCTCAACTAATCACTGTTAAAGACGATAAAGTATATGAACACTTAAATAAAAATATTAGAAGTATCACTAACGAAGAATTAATGGAGGATTATTCTCTATTAGCTAAAACTAAGAGAGTTCTATTGGAAGAAAGTAAAATTGTCGTAGATCTACGTGTACCTAGCTTAAAAGATCATTTAGAGCTAACAGCTTCTTTAAATGGTAACTTGACGGATGAAGAAAGAACTAAGATTGAAGATATTGCGTATATCTTACTTCATTTAGACAATATGCTTATTCCTGACGTTATTCATCTTAATGAGACTGGTGAATTACGATATATTCCTATCGAAGATACAAATAAATTAGTGGAAACTATCAATGATCTACATGTTAATGATGGTAAGAAAATGTTAGAAGAAATCTTAGATCAAAGTAAGAAATATGAGATTAACTACGCTATTAAGCCATTCAAATGTCGCCATTGTGGAGAAATGACAGATACTGCTCAGATCGATATTACTCAACTACTTTTTCAACACATACTCCAATAGGATCTATGGTAGCGAATGATAGTAGAACCTATAAGAAAAAGGTCTATCATTCAGTAGAATATATAACTTATCTATTGGAGTTATTTGAAGGAAAGATATCACTGGAAGATATAATGAATACTGACCTCAATATACTTATGAGTATGAGGGAAGCTAAGGAAAAGCAGTTGAAACGTAGAGAACAAGATATGAAGAAAATTCAAAGAGGACAAGATCCATCTATCTCTAGTAAAGTAGATGATAACGAACATGGTTACCTTCGTCCTCTTTAATTAGAAATGGAATGAATAATTTATATGAATGATATCATTAATGAATACAATGAACTCATCAGACATAATAATTCTTCAACTGAAAACTTTATTCATTCATTGCAGCATTCTGACGTAGCTTTGATCTTTTCAAAATTTCTAAATAAGCTTAGAAGAGAAAATATTTCTTTTAAGCTTATTAAAAGCTTTGACTATGAGAACGATGATACGTTTGACTGTATTGAAATTGAATGTAATGAAGAAGATCTAGAAACGAATAATATAGATCTCATTAAAGAATACGTGTCTATTGAGAAAAATAAAGAAGATAATTTAGTTATACGATTCAAAGAATAATTAAGAATGGAGAAAAGAAATGGTGAATTACAACGAACAGCTAAATGAGAAACTGTTAGGATATAACTCTAACACTAACATTATTAACGAAGAAACATATAAGGTAATTGCAGGACAAACAATTAATACTATTGCTAACGCATTATCTAAATCTTTAGGATATTACGGATCAACTACGGTTATTGAAGATAATTCATTTAATAGCTTTGTAACTAAGGATGGTTATAATATTCTTAAGAAAATTAAGTTCGATGGTTCAATTAGTACATCTATCCTAAGATTTATCATGGGAATTTCTATGGAACTAGTTAAAGAAGTAGGGGACGGTTCTACGTCTTCAGTACTAGTAGCCAGAGATCTTTATAGTAAACTTCAGTCAGAACTCTCTGACGGTAAATTAGAATATTATTCTAGAAAAGAAATCTCTAACGCTCTTAATGACATTGTTAAAGATATCTCTGAAAAGATTAAAGAACAAGCAGTAGAAATTAATGAAGATAATTTTGACGTATTAAAGTCTATCGCTTCAGTAAGTAATAATAACGATGAAGATTTAGGAGAGTTAGTTTATAATATTTATAAAGAGATTGGTAAAGAAGGATTTATCTTTCCTGAACTAAGCTCTACAGGAGAAGATTACTACGAAATTACTGAAGGACTTGAAACAAGCTTCGGTTATGAAGATAAGGTTCAAGCAAATCAACCTAATGGATTTGATTTATTATTTAAAGATCCAATGGTAGTTTGTATTGATGGTGCAGTAGAAAATGTAGATAATATTGACAACCACTTCTTAATTAGATTAATGGAAGAAGTATGTGTTAAGTTAGGTAAACCATTAGTTATCGTAGCTCACTCATATGACCATGAAGTAGTTAAACTTATCAATACTAATATCTTAAGTAATAGACATAAGGGCGGTCATCATGCAGTCAATCCTGAATTAAAAGTAGCTCTTACACGTTTTGATAAGAATAGACCTGAAGAATATAAAGACTTAGCTGCATTCTTAGGAACTAAATTAATTGATAAACCATGGGAAGATCAAGAAGTATTCTATGAGAACGCAGTTAAACTCATGGAAGAAGACTTTAATACTTTCAGAATGAATTATATCGGTCAAGCTGAAACTATTACTATGGACAATAATTATTCTAAATATATTGAAGGTAAAGGTTCTGGAACTGAAAAAGTTGAAGAGCGTATTAAACTTATCGATAGAGAGATTGATTATATTAATCAGAAAACTGAAGAAAATAATGATATTCAGTTATATAGATTGGAGAAACGTAAGAATAATCTTAAAGGTAAGATCGCTAAGTTATTCGTAGGAGGTACGTCTGAGACTGATGCTAAAGCTAGAGAATTCCTCATTGAAGACTCTATCTTCGCATGTAGATCAGCGTTAAAGCATGGTTATATCTCAGGAGGAAATTTAATTATTCCTAAGGTAGCGGATCAGATCAATTATGAAGACGAACTTAAATCTACATTATTAGATATTATTGTAGACGCTTCTAAAATTGTATTCAGAACTGTACTAACTAACTATGCTAGATATGATGAAGATAAGATCGAAGATATTATTGATGAATGTATCGAAAATAAAGAAATTCTTAATATTAAGACTAAAAAGAATGAAAAAGATAATGAAACTACGATCGTTAACTCAGCAATGACTGATATTAGAATTCTAGAAGCTTCGATTAGTATTATTGGATTACTTGTATTAAGTAACCAATATTTAACTTCAACTCCAGTCGACTAAAAAAAAAAATGTATATGTGGTAATCTGTTTACGTACAGATTGCCACTATTATTATGAAATACTTATCTGAAAATATTAATATTATTTTTGTATTTATTAGTAAAAAATGTTATAATATTTTTTATAGAAAGAAGATGATGGTTTTGAAAAAGATGACTGCTCAACAGTTTCTTAAAAACCCTACAGGTAAGGGTTCTGCTACCGTTGCTAGACGTGACCGTATTAAGAAAGATATGAGAGATAGATTCGACTCTCTATATAAGAAAAGTAAAAAGAACTTCAAAGTCAGAGTCACTAAGTATAAGGATAATTACTATTTCATATTTAAGATCCCTTCAGAATTCTATTATTCAGAGGGTTTATATTATGACGTAGTTATTGAATTCATACCTCCACAGGAAAGTAGTAAGCGTTTATCTAGTTTAGATACGTATCATATACGTTTCTATAGTAATTCTCCCAACTTCATGTTTACTTACGCTTATATCTATAATAAAGATGGACTACTTATTCCGTGGCTTAAAAGTAAAGTAAGTAATAAGGCACTTAAAGAACCTCCAGCGGTAAGAAACCCTAGAGAAGAATATGGTTTTGAAAAATCAGTATATTTTGCACTTTTATATATGCAAACTAATCCTAGATCTATGAGAAAGTCAGACGTAGTACATACATCTATGGGACTTAGAGAAATAGCTAGAAGTGTAGCTACAAGTAACGATAAACTTACTCAATATGGAAGAATTAAGAAAAAGTATGACGATAAAGAAAAGAAAAGAAAAAATAGAATAGATAGACGTGTCATTAGAAATATTAAAGATAAAAGTTCTAGAAATAAAAGAACTATTGGGAAGCCTCAATCAATGAAAAGTAATAAAACTAAGTCTGCTAAGAAGGCCAGAACTGCACGAAAAGCTAAATCTTCTACTCGAAGATAAATATATATTATTATTTTGAAGTAGTAAACAGCTACTATTTACTAATATAAATTATTAAGGGAGAATTTAAAATGGAAAAGATCAAGAACAGAATTACTGAATTAAATGAAATGAAAGAAGAGATAGGTGCGGAAAAATCTTCTAAATTTGAATTTATAAATAAAAGTCCATTAAATACTTCGTATCTGGATAATGTGAAACCTACAGACATCAAGTTTACTCTACAGAATGAGTACATAAGATCAGTTGACCTACCTGATAAAAAAGTAAATCTTAGAAAAGCTAATAATGACATTAGTAAAACAAACATTAAAGATCAGAGAACTGATATTCCTACGTTAGTCACGTCTGACGAAGAGAATAGAGACAGAATATTGTATATTGACTATAGTAAGATATTTAACCGTGATGACCTAGATGATTATGACGGATTATTCTATTATGATATGTCTCTTAAAGCATACTATAGTATTATTGATTCAGCTATTAATGATCTAAATTATACGCTCAATGAGTATCCGGAGATCGCTTTCAAACTATTAAATTTAAGAACTACATCTTACAGAGAAAAGGAAAAATATACTGATATTGATTTCTTTGAAGATATTAAAGAAATTATAATGGATGGACGTTTGCGTTCTTTTGTTAAAGAAGTTATAGAGCATAATTATGACGTTAACATGGACGAGAAGAATAAGAATAATAAACGTAAAAAGAAAGAATTACAGATAACGGATCAGGTAAATAAAAGTCTATTAGCTTCAGGATTTATGCAACGTATATTAACTCCTTTTATCTCTCAATATCTAATTGATACTGAGAAGTATTATAACGTAGATAAGAATACTAGATTCAATCAGTGTTTTATCCATATCTTTACGTTTATAACTTCTCTATTCTCTAAAGAATATGATATTGACAACATTAATAAGCTTTACAAATTAGTACAGTCACGTATTCAAGATAGTAACCATAATAATAAGGTTATGTGGGGAGTTCTGAATACTCGTGGAGAAGATAATGATACAGCTATCTACGAATTCATGGTTAATAAACTTATTAGAAACGTGTTATGTAAGCTAGATCCTAATACTAGTGCAGTATCTTTATTATCTACAGTGACTAAAAATAGTATTGAATTTAAGTTTAAAATTAAGCATAAATTTAAGTATTACTCATTTAATCTAGAAGTAGAAAACGGTAGCGATGATGAAATGGATAATATGGAAAAACATACTATGCATCATTATCATAAGAGAAATGAGTTAGAAGACCTAATCAATACTATTACTATGAAAGAATATATTGAAGATAAATTTAAAGAATATGGAATAACTGAAGAAGAATTTGGAATACAATTTAATAGATTCAAACGCATTAATGATTTCCAAAAGTTAGTATTAGATGTTTATTTTGAAGACAAGTTTAAGATTGTAGACTATAATAGATCTGACATTATCAGTCTACTTATCATTATGAGTAGAGAGTTAGCTAGAAATAATATGAATAATATTTCTAAGATAGTCTTAGGTAAAGTTGTTTCTGGAGAAAAGGGAAGAAATTCAGGTAAAACTAGTTACGATATTCTGTCTGACCCTTTATATCAGGAAGCAATCAATAGATATACTATCATTGAAGATATCGTTAGTAGAGATAATTTCATTCTTAAATTAGCTTCAGTGCATGGATATGACTTCGAAGTAATAAATGAAGATCTTGTAGAAGAAATATTCACTATAGAAGACAATAAAAAGAATTTCACTTCTGAAATATCAGAATTCATTTCAATGATCTAATATATAATCCCAATACCATTTAATTATGGTATTGGGATATATTATACATTTTTTTTTTATTCTACATTCTCAGGATGAAATGTTTCATCTGAACGTAATTTATTAATAAAATCATCGATATCAGCTTTATAGATATCTACGCTCTTATAGAATTTATCATAGTTGAATTCTTTAAGTTTAGAAGTATGAAGAAGTTCAATAATAGTGTAATCAACTACAGCATTAATAAATGCTTCTTGACTGATATTATCTTTATTGTCTTCGTTCATAATAAGAGACTCCGTTAATTCTTCAGTTCCATTAATCATCATGTTAATATTCGATTCATGTAACATTCTTAATAATGAACTTTCTTCTTTAACATAAGAATCATTTTCTTTAAGGCTCTTTTTAATTTTAGCTAATTCTTTCTCATCTTTAATAGCTTTAGTTACTTTATCAGCAACAGCGTTAGATAAGTAATCTAATTTAATTTGATTATCTTTGTATACTTTAGAGATAATCTTTTTAGATTCTTCATCTGATAATTTTTTCTCAATTCCTTGAACTGAGTCTTTAGCATATTCAAATACATCTGAAAAGATAGGACTATTGCTTGCTTCAATATGTCCTTCTTTAACTGCTTCAGTAAATACTTCAGTGGCTTTATCGAAGATCTTATCTGCATTATTTAGTTTAGATTGAGGATCTAACTTTAATGATTGATATACTACAGCTCCAAATAGGTTAGGATAGATACTTAGAGCGTTCATTTCATTTAACTGTTTAATGTGATCATTAACTAAACGTTTTTCACGTTGTTTAGCATTAATATTAGACATACGGTTATACATTTTGTCTATTTCCATAGAAGCATGAGCTTGAATTTCTTCATTTAAAGCAACTTGTTCGTTTTCTTTGTTATTAAAGAAATCACGAATATTATCGTTAATCTTCATGTTTCTACGATGTCTACGTGAATTGATAAATTTGTTAGTCATATAAATAACTTCTCCATTCTATTTCTTATTTATATAAGTGATATTGATGACGTACTCATGAGAACGTCCTAGATCTAAGTAACCGATATTATTAGGACTTTCTTTATCAGCGTACTCGATCTTATTATCCCTTACTTCTTTCTTAATGTTAATATATTCAGGAACATAATCTATAATTTCTTGTTTATTCATATCGAGCATTCTTCTCGAACCATCAATAACTCTCTGATATCTATTATTCAATTGTTCTTCATATAGTCCAGATATACCATTATATTCAATGTACTTGATAAAATCAAAGTTTTCTTCTAATAATCTAATTAAGTTAGATATAGCTACTAATCCTTCTACGTTACATTCTTCGATATAATCTGAAATGAATTTCTTGATCTTCTTATCCATATGATCATCAATATTATGGAATAAATGGAAAGTAAAATCTAAAAGTATATCGGTTCTACTAATATAAACATTTTCAACATTCTCATTAATACGTTTGGCATCAATGAAGAAGTTGCTAGATGGACCTCTAGTATTATAGAATTTCATGTCGATACTTGTGTTATTCTCTATACGCTTTCTAGCAATACGTAGAATATCATTATATTGTTCCATTATTCTATATATCGATCTAGATTCAAACAGATAATAATCTAGAGAAATAAGAGGAATCATTTCAATTTCATAAAATCTAGTAGTTTCGTAGATGTTACTCTTCATGATATCTCTCATATTTTCATAGAATACTACGTTTTTAGTAGTACTAGCTACAAGTGCTAGAGAATAATCTTCCATGTCTTCGTCAGAGTGAGTTGGGAAGCTATCTTCATATTGTTTATAGAATTTAAGATCGTTATCTTTTAACGGATAATATTTAACTGTACTATCCTTATATAATACCGATATATGAAGATCTAGCTTTTCATCAATGAAAGCGTCAGTTATTACTCTACCATTCTCATCATATAAGCTGTCTGACAGCGAAAGTTTATTATTCTTAAATTTACGGTTAGTACTGACTAATCCTTCATATATATTATATGAAGTGATGTCTTCAGGGTCATCTGACTGCTTAGGGTTTAGTTCAAAATATCCATACTTTTCATCTGTCTCAGCCGAGAATAAAGTACCTCTAACTACTAAATCATCTTTAATATCATTTATTCTATCATGCATATCCAATTCTACAGATATTCTAAATGTATCACTTTCCATACTAGTAGGATAGTTATTGATTTTTCTAATTTCCATATCATTAACAACAATATTGAATGGAATAAGACTATTCATATAGTTATATACGACATTATACTCTTCATCTAAATCTACCTTAAAGTAGTTACTTTGTAAGTATGGATCATTATCAATCTTTAATAGATAAGGATTGACATAAATAAGAGAGTTTCTATCGTTAAGATATTTATCTCTCACACTTTTATCTTCTATACCTGAAGGAATATATCTGTATTCTTTAGAATTGTAATCATATATAAATATATTATTTTCAGTAATATAATAT
>Ga0079226_10004526_pt1 | contig 10623 bp, 10 predicted proteins | sample Poulit2014_FD_76345 | JGI IMG/M metagenome (GOLD analysis project Ga0079226, IMG submission 76345) | Agricultural soil microbial communities from Georgia to study Nitrogen management - Poultry litter 2014 | ecosystem: Environmental > Terrestrial > Soil > Agricultural land | place: USA: Georgia...
GACAACGTAGATATTATTATTGGTGCAACAACAGATGTTATTTCTGCTGAAGGTAAGATTATTACTGCAGGTGGTATTGATACACACATTCACTTCATTAACCCCGAACAATCACAAGTAGCACTCGAAAGCGGTATAACAACACATATTGGTGGCGGTACTGGCGCTTCTGAAGGCGCTAAGGCAACGACGGTAACACCAGGACCTTGGCATCTACATCGAATGTTAGAAGCAGCTGAATCCTTACCATTAAATATTGGTTTTACTGGTAAAGGTCAGGCAGTAAACCACACTGCACTTGTAGAACAAGTACATGCAGGTGCAATTGGCTTAAAAGTACACGAAGACTGGGGCGCAACGCCTTCAGCGTTAGACCACGCTTTACATGTAGCAGATGACTATGATGTTCAAATTGCACTTCACGCTGATACATTAAATGAAGCTGGCTTCATGGAAGAAACAATGGCGGCTGTTAAAGATCGCGTACTTCATATGTACCACACAGAAGGTGCTGGTGGCGGCCATGCTCCAGATTTAATTAAATCCGCAGCTTATCCAAATATCTTACCTTCCTCCACAAACCCAACACTTCCTTATACAGTGAATACTATAGACGAACATTTAGATATGGTTATGATTACGCATCACTTAAATGCTGCAATTCCTGAAGATATCGCATTTGCTGATTCGCGTATTCGTAAAGAAACAATCGCAGCAGAAGACGTCCTACATGATATTGGCGTATTTAGCATGGTAAGCTCTGACTCTCAAGCTATGGGGCGTGTCGGTGAAGTCATTACGCGTACTTGGCAAGTAGCTCATCGCATGAAAGAACAACGTGGTGCATTAGATGGCGATAGTAAATATAATGACAACAATCGTATAAAACGTTATATCGCTAAATATACGATTAACCCAGCAATTACACACGGTATATCAGATTATGTAGGTTCTATCGAAGAAGGTAAACTCGCCGATATTATTATGTGGGAACCAGCTTTCTTTGGTGTAAAACCAGACGTCATTCTAAAAGGCGGTCTCATTAATACAGCAATTAACGGGGATGCTAATGGTTCTATCCCTACTTCTGAGCCTTTAAAATATCGTAAAATGTACGGTCAATTTGGTGGCAATATGCAAAGCACCTCAATAACTTTTGTTTCCACAACCGCATATGAAAACGACATTGATAAATTACTCGATTTAAAACGTAAAGTAAGACCTGTTCATAATATTCGTAAACTGAGCAAAAAAGATATGAAAAATAATAGTGCTACGCCAAAAATTGACGTAGATCCACAAACATATGAAGTGTTCGTAGATGGTGAAAAAATTACTAGTGAACCTGCTACCGAACTCCCATTAACACAGCGTTATTTCTTATTTTAGGAGGTAAAATATGATCATCGAAGAAATTGTAGGGAACATCGCTAACATTTCTGATAGTGAAAAAGGCAAACACATAGAAAAAGTATACTTAGAAAACTCTGATTTAGTAAAACGTATTCAGCGTGTCACAACAGACCATGGCAATGAAATTGGAATACGTTTGAAACAACCAATTGATTTACAATATGGTGACATTTTATATCAAGATGATACCAGCATGATTATCGTAGAAGTAAATTCTGAAGATTTACTCGTTATTAAACCGCGCACAATCCAAGAAATGGGAGATATCGCTCATCAACTTGGTAATAGACATTTACCAGCACAATTTACAGAAACTGAAATGCTTGTACAATATGACTATTTAGTAGAATCCTTATTAAAAGATTTAGGAATTCCATACGACCATGAAGATCGTAAAGTTAATAAAGCATTTAGACACATAGGACATTCACATGATTGATCACGCACACTTACGACTGTTTCAATTTTGTGATTCTCAATTTCCAACAGGTGCATTTAGTCATTCATTTGGTCTTGAAACTTACATCCAGCGCCAAACTGTACATGATGAACAAAGCTTTAAGCAATGGCTTGCTCTATTTTTAAACGAGCAGTTAACTTATGCAGATGGCTTAGCGATGCGCCTAGTCTACGATGCGCTTAATAAAAATGATTCAGAAGCTGTTTTACGCTTAGATAAAATGCTTTTTGTACAAAATTTGCCAAAAGAAACTCGCCAAGGCTCAAAACAAATGGGCAATCGCATGGTTAAACTCGCTTCAGAACTTTACGAAAGCGTTTGGATTGACTGGTATCAAGCGCAGATGAAAGAGAAAAAAGCAAACTTACATCCTGCAATTTGTTTTACTATGCTTGGCCATCATTTATGTGTCGATATCGAGACAATTATTGATTACTATTTATATCAAAACGTCTCTAGTTTAACTCAAAATGCTGTACGTGCAATTCCCTTAGGACAAACTGCTGGTCAACGTATCGTACATGATATGTACCCTATAATGAAAGAAACTAGAACACATATCATGACGTTAGACAAATCTCGACTAGGTATAACAGCACCTGGCCTAGAAATCAATCAGATGGAACATGAAAACGTAAATGTAAGAATTTTTATATCTTAGGAGGACTATTTTTATGACAGAGACAATTAAAATAGGTGTAGGAGGACCTGTAGGTGCAGGTAAAACCCAACTTATCGAAAAAGTTGTTAAACGTTTAGCACAAGACGTGAGTATTGGTGTTATTACAAATGATATATATACAAAAGAAGATGAAAAAATTCTAGTTAATTCTGGTGTGTTACCTGAAGATAGAATCATCGGGGTCGAAACAGGTGGTTGTCCTCATACAGCCATTCGTGAAGATGCTTCGATGAACTTTGCTGCAATCGATGAATTAAAAGAGCGCAACGAAGATATTGAACTTATTTTCATTGAATCTGGTGGCGATAACTTAGCTGCAACATTCAGCCCAGAACTCGTTGATTTTTCAATTTACATTATAGACGTAGCACAAGGTGAAAAAATCCCACGTAAAGGTGGACAAGGTATGATTAAATCAGACTATTTTGTTATTAACAAGACTGATTTAGCGCCTTATGTTGGTGCATCATTAGATCGTATGGCAGAAGATACAAAAGCATTCCGCGGAAATCGTCCATTTACTTTTACTAACCTTAAAACAGATAAAGGTTTAGAACATGTGATTGAATGGATTGAGCAAGATGTATTTCTTAAAGGATTAGCTTAATGTCTAAATCAAATTCAAAATGGACCGGCCAATTAGATATTTCTGTTTTTAATAACGGAAAAAGGTCTGTGGCGCGAGATATCTTTTTTGAGAAAGCATTGAAAGTAATGCGCCCAATTTACTTAAATGGTTCTATTATCCCTACATTCTATATCGTTAACGTAGGTGGCGGTTATTTAGATAGTGATCGCTATTTCATGAATTTCAACGTAGATACAGATGCGCAAGTGATACTTACTTCGCAAGGCGCCACAAAGATTTATAAGACATTAAACGACCGTGTAGAACAGTATCAAAATTTTAATATTAAAAATAATGCTTACGCGGAATATGTAGGAGATCCAATTATCGCTTTTGAAAATGCCAAATTCTACCAACACAATACTTTTAACCTAAACCCAACTGGAGCTTTATTCTATACAGATATCTTAACACCAGGATATTCTAAAGAAGGCAAAACATTTAGTTACACTTATATGCATTTACTAAATGAAGTTTATGTAAATGATGAGCTCGTAGTGTTTGATAATATGTTACTTGCTCCAACTAAAAACAAAGTTAATGATATAGGTTATATGGAAAATTATAGTCACCTAGGATCTTGTTATTTTATACACCCAGATGTGAATCAAAAATTTATAGATAATGTGTTCGACCAGATTAAACATTACCAACAAAAATATGATTGCCGTTTTGGAATCACACACTTACCCACGCACGGTTTCAGCTTCCGTATTCTATCTAATAAAACACAAGTGATTGAAAAAATTTTAGCTACACTTCAAAGTTATATCGTTAAAGAAATCTTTGATCGAGAAGTTGACTTTTTAAGAAAATACTAAAGATAGAAAGCCCTACTTACATAAACGTATTTAGGGCTTTACATATAAAATTTCTTCTTGGGACCTTGAATAAAATTTAAACTGACTTAATTCTAATTAAAAACAAAAAGCGCCTAAGCACTTTTAAAGTACTTAGACGCTTTTAAATTATATTGAAGTACATACTTAGCAATTATATTAAATTAAGCAACCAAACTAGGCTTATAACTAATAAGACGATTGTTACAATATAAATCATTAGTTTTTGCCCTTTACTTAGACTGTTTTCGCTAGCTGTAAATAAACTAAATAGCGATCCATCTTTGCCCATCGCTAAAGCGATAGAATAAATAAGTAAGACTATAGATAAAAGAAATAATATTAATGCAACAAATACCATAGTAGTACCCCTCTCACAATATAATTTGTTTTTTCTTAGCTCTTTGCTTATTCATTCTACCTTAATATTCACTTTTGTAAAATAAATGCCAATATATGAAATACAAATCATTCTATTTAATGACTTTTTGGTAACTCCCCTTTTTTCTCTAACTTTCTGACTTTAAACGGTGCATAAACTAACACTGCAATTAACACTAATCCTAAATAACCTATAAACGGATAAAAGAATGTCATTAAATCTGTAAACCCTGCAAAACTCACACCAAATCCTATTAATATAACTACTGTATAGAATATTTTAAATTGTTTTGTTTCATTTTCAGTAAAACGTGTTGCTAATGAGTAGAACATACCTAAACATGTATTAAATATCATTAAATATATAATGATAGACATTGCAATACCTAAAATAGGTGAGATATCATTTACAAGGCCTAACATTGGTAATGGTAAGTCGCCTACTGTTTCAATTTTAGAAAATATAGCAAGATGACTTATCATAATCATAATCCCCAATACAAGTCCACCCGTTAAGCCACCTAACGCAGCAATTTTAGGGTTCTTTTCATTACCGCCCATCACGATAGCCATAGTAGCACCTAAACTAATATTTAGAGATACATAATTCACCCCTGAAATAAACCAATGAGGTACAGCCGACGTATGTGTTTTAGCTAGCTCATCAAGTGAAGTCAATGAACCACTCATAGTGAATAAGCAATAAATCGCAACTATGAGAATAGTCACAATTAACAATGGTGTAATATTACCTATAACCCTAACTACATTATCAACACGCATCATACCGAACAATAATACTAACACTACCATTAAAAGCGTACCAACGACAGCTGGTATACCAAATTGTTGTTCGAAATTCGAGCCTCCACCTGCAAGCATTACCACGCCAAACCCAAATAGTGCAATGACAAGCACGATGTCAATAACCCATGCAAGGATTCTACCAAACCAAGACCCACCAGTTAATTTATGTATGACATCATTATGACTTTCCGCTTTAAACTTACTACCAAGCCACACAAGTACCATACCGATATAAGCAAATAATGCTGTTGAAACAATTGCTGCTAGTATACCGCCCATTCCGAAACTAGTGAAAAATTGTAAGATTTCTTGCCCTGAGGAAAATCCAGCACCTACAATAATACCGATTAAGGTACTACCGATTAAAAATATTTTCTTCATGTTAATCCCCTTCGTTAATCATTGTATTTTGAATGTAACGTAAATAATAGCTTTCATAACAATGTAACTGTTAAATACGTTAACCCCTTTCATGTACACAAGTAAGCGATATTTCAAACATTAAATCGCTAAAATGTAAACGCTTGCATAATCATAGTAACTTACTTGGCTTTAATTTTCAATATAAGTAAAAACCAAGAAAACATTTGTTTTCTATACCTTTATTTTTAGAATATCATTGCTCTTAATCGTTATGAAACAAATTTTTAAACTTATTTTCACATAACTGATACAATAATATAGTTCACTATTTAAAATAATGATAGGAGAGATTTTTATGGTAGAAAGATATACATATAGAAATAAGGTCCAACCATCTTGGATTGATCGCAATAATCATATGCATGATGCACAGTATTATTCAGTTTTCAGTGATGCAGTTGTAGGGTTTTTCGAATCAGTAGATTTATCAATTTCATACCGTCCCGATCAAGAGGTCACAATATTTAGCATTGAAGCACATATTTCTTTTTTAAATGAGTTATTACTAGATGAACAGTTTTATATCAAGTTTCATATACATGACTATGATGCCAAAAGAGTGCATTTATTTTTAACAATGTATAATGAGCAAGACGAACGTACAGCTACTTATGAAGTTATTATGATGGGTGTCAGTCATCATACAAGACGCAGTATGAATTTCCCTAAGCCTGTTTATGATAAAATCAAAACGTATTTTGATAACCAACAACCTTTCGACATACCGAAACAACTAGGGCATGTGATTGGAATTCCTAAAAAGTAATCTATTTTGACAGCATATCCTTTCACTGATGACATTTTTAGTAGAATGGTTATTTAAACTGTGAAAGTGTGAGATATTTGTCTAGAAAAGACAATATATTAATAGTTGTTGAAAACTTATTTTATGAATATAGTTTTCACGGTGTTGGTTTAAAACAAATTATATAAGACACCAATGTTATAACGATGATGTTATATAATCATTATATTACTTAATTATTAAAGTATTTTCATGAAGTTCACTAAACTCTCATTTCCTAATAGAGCAATGATTACTACTACGAATGATTTATGTAAATTCAGTTTTGGACTTTTTCACCAAAAATAAGTCTAGATTTATAGTTTCACAAGCAGTCATTATTTCTTTGTTATTTTACTATTATTTATTCTACCTTAAAAACAGATGTAATTTGGTCCAAATATATGATTTCACTTATGTGTTTGTTTGTATTTAATATTAAATTACAACAAACAAGCTCTGAAATAGTAATTCACTATAAATCTTATAAAAAATACCCCAGGATATTTTCCTGGGGTATTTTGGGATTAAATAAAATTAACTTGCTTATTTCAAATGATCTAATGCTTGTTTTAAATCTCCTACTAAATCTTCGGTATCTTCAATACCCACCGATAAACGTATTAAACCGTCCGCGATGCCTTCTTTAGCACGAATGTCTTTAGGTATCGATGCATGTGTCATGAGTGCAGGTACAGAAATCAAACTTTCTACTGCACCTAAACTTTCAGCTAATGTGAAATATTGAGATTCACGAATAACTGATTTTGCACTTTCTATATCTTTCACTTCAAAAGCTACTACACCAGTATGACCATCTGACTGTGCTTGATGGATGTCATGATTTAAATGACCAGCAATGCTTGGATGGAATACTTGTTGAACACTATCATGTTGCTGCAACATTTCAATAATTGAAAGTGTATTTCGTTGTACTTGTTCCATTCTTAAACCAAGCGTTTTAATACCACGAATTAATAAATAGCTATCTTGTGGCCCTAACACACCGCCAGTTGAATTTTGAATAAATCCAATACGTTCACCTAATGCTTCATCATTTGTAGCTACTAAACCAGAAACAACATCACTATGTCCGCCAATATATTTAGTAGCTGAATGTAGCACAATATCAATGCCAAACGTTAATGGATTTTGAAAATACGGCGTCATAAACGTATTATCAACCACTGAAATCAATTGATGTTTTCTTGCAATTTCTGCTGATTTTTTAATATCAGTTACACGTAATAATGGATTGGAAGGTGTCTCAATATATAACATCTTAGTTTCGGGTCTAATATATTTTTCTACTTCATCAATATACGTCGTATCTATAAAGTCTGCTTTTATACCAAAACGTGAAAACACTTTTGTCAACGCTCTGTAAGTTCCTCCGTATACATCTGAGTTAATTAATAAATGATCTCCTTCATCTAATAACATAATAACTGCAGAAATTGCAGCCATCCCCGATCCAAAAGCATAACCATATTGTCCATGTTCTAAATCAGCAATCAAGCCTTCTAATGAACTACGTGTAGGGTTAGCTGAACGTGAATACTCGTAACCTTGTCTCATATCACCGATATCATCTTGCATAAACGTACTCGTTTGATAAATTGGTGTAGTTACTGCACCTGTATATGGATCTGTAGTAGACCCGCCGTGGATTAATTGTGTTTTTTTATTCATTAATAGCTCTCTCCTTGTAATTAAAGATTTGTTTTGACATATATCGATCACTACCATCTGGGAAGATTGTTACAATGACCCCACTGTTAATATGTTTTTTCACTTCTAATGCACCTTGTAATGCTGCACCGGCAGAACTTCCTACCAATAAACCTTCTTGTTTCGCTAACGATGCTACATTTTCAAAAGCGTCTTTATCAGATACTTTCACAATGTCAGAAACTAATGATTTATCTAAAAATTGTGGCCATTTTTCAGAACCAATACCTTCTATATCATGGTCATGTTGCTTTCCTCCACTTAATATAGAACCTTCTGGCTCGACAATAACGTTCTCAACATTATATGAAGCTAGATGTTCTGCAACACCTGTAAATGTACCACCCGAACCTATGCCTCCTACGAAGTAATCTATTTCTGGCAATGCTTCAGTAATTTCATTACCTAATGTTTCCATATAGGCCCTTGGATTATTATCAGTTTCAAATTGATTTAAGTAAAATGCTCCTGTTTGAGTTTCAAATTCTTTTGCAGCGTCTTGAGCACCTTTCATCCCTAAAGCTTTGTCAGTCCTTCTAACTTCAGCACCTAAGGCTTTAATGATAGTTATCTTTTCTTCTGAAAAGCCCTCTGGTGCAAAAATGACAGCTTGTATATCATAATGGTTTGCTGCTATTGCTACACCGATTCCAGTGTTACCTGCAGATGCTTCTACTACAGTGTCGCCTTTTTGTATTAAGTTGTGGTCCAAAGCTGCCTCAATTAAATATTTCCCAAGTCTATCTTTAATGCTCCCACCAGGATTGAATTGTTCTAATTTAGCATAAATTTGAACATCTTTATTACTAAAAGATTTTAATAATACCATGGGGGTATTGCCAATTAAATCATATGCAATCATTATTTTCCTCCACACATGCGTGTTGTAATTTTTATTCCCTACTATACTGATAAGAATTATAAATAATAATAGTAACTTTTGCAAATGTTATTTATAAAAGGTTGTAAAAAGCCTAAAATTAATCCATACTTTTTTAGTAAGAATACTTGAAATAGCTAAAAAGCTCTTGTATAGTAATAATTATCAGAAAATTCAAATTTATAGGAGGATTTACATTATGAGTCAGAATTCATGGCATTTAGATACATTATCAATTCATGGTGGTCAGCAAGTGGATGATTCAAAATCACGTGCAGTGCCTATTCACCAAACAACTAGTTACGTATTTGATAGTACAGAACATGCACAAAAATTATTTTCACTACAAGAAGAAGGTAATATTTACACTAGAATTATGAACCCAACACAAAATGTCTTTGAAGAACGTATTACGGCTCTAGAAGGCGGCGTGGGTGCTTTAGCTACCTCTTCAGGACAAGCAGCAATTCATTTAGCATTATTAAATATTGTAGAAACAGGCGACGAAATTGTTGCTTCTTCAAATTTATACGGTGGCACATATAATTTATTGAACGTAACATTTAAAAAATTAGGAATAAATGTTCATTTTGTAGATCCTAGCAATCCTGAAAACTTTAAAAATGCTATTACAGATAAAACGAAAGCTGTCTATGCAGAAACAATTGGTAACCCGCGTATCGATGTTTTAGATATTGAAGCTGTAGCTAATATTGCTCATGACAATGGGGTACCATTAATCGTTGACAATACTTTCCCTACACCATACTTATTACGTCCTTTTGAACATGGTGCTGACATTATTGTTCATTCAGCAACTAAATTTATTGGCGGTCATGGTACTTCAATTGGCGGCGTGATTGTAGATAGTGGTAAATTTAATTGGGATAACGGTAAATTCCCAGGATTAGTAGAACCAGATCCAAGTTATCACGGGGTATCATATGCAAAAGATGTAGGTGAAGCAGCTTATATTACTAAAGCACGTGTTCAATTATTACGTGATTTAGGTGCCTCAGCATCACCTTTCAATGTTCATGAATTCTTAATCGGTTTAGAAACGTTACATTTACGTATGGAACGTCATTCAGAGAATGCCTTACGTATTGCGAAATATTTAGAAGAACATCCAAATGTTACTTGGGTAAATTATCCTGGTTTAGAAAATAATGCTTATAATGAATTAGCACAAAAATACCTACCAAACGGACAAGGCGCTATACTTACATTTGGCGTTGATGGTACTGTAGACGACATTGCTAACTTTGTTGAAGGATTAGATTTATTCTCCCATGTAGCTAATGTGGGTGACTCTAAATCATTAATTATCCATCCAGCTAGCACGACACATTTACAATTGTCTCCTGAAGAACAAAAAGCTTCTGGTGTATTGCCAGAACTTGTGAGATTGTCAGTTGGAACAGAAAATGCAGAAGATATTATTGCCGACCTTGAAAAAGGTTTTAAAGAATCACTTGGAAAATAATGTGAAAATTTTCCTTAGTGATTCTTATGCAAAAGCATAGCTTTTGTAGTCCTTAGTTCCACTTGGAAAATAATGTGAAAATTTTCCTTAGTGATTCTTATACAAAAGC
>Ga0079226_10004527_pt1 | contig 10622 bp, 5 predicted proteins | sample Poulit2014_FD_76345 | JGI IMG/M metagenome (GOLD analysis project Ga0079226, IMG submission 76345) | Agricultural soil microbial communities from Georgia to study Nitrogen management - Poultry litter 2014 | ecosystem: Environmental > Terrestrial > Soil > Agricultural land | place: USA: Georgia...
CCGCGGGTGAAGCCGCCCTCCTCGCAGATCTCCTCGATCGACGCGCCCGCGACCCCGCGGCGCGCGAACACGGCGAGGGCCGCGTCCTGGAGGGCGGAACGGGTGCGCTGGCGGCGCTGGCTGATGGTCACGGATCCCCTCGGAGGTCGTACGGGCGGGTCGGGGCGACTGGTCGGTGCGGTGGCGCGCGACTGCGGAGGCGCTGCGTGCGCCCGCGAGTTTGCGTCGGTGCTCAGCAGCCGTCAGAATACATGACTGTATCCGATACAGTTCTGTATCGTTCGATCTCCGCACGTCGCGCGAAAGGGAGCCCGTGTCCTCGTTCCTCTACGACCTCGGCCGATCGTGCTTCCGCCGCCGCAAGACCGTCGTCGCCGTGTGGGTGACTCTGCTGGCCGTCATCCTCGGCGCGGTCGCACTCTTCGCCCAGTCCTTCGAGGACGACTTCGAGCTGCCCGGCGCCGAGGCGCAGGAGGCGCTCGACTCGCTCGCGCTCACCTTCCCGGAGGTCTCCGGCGCCAGCGCGCAGGTCATCGTCGTCGCGGCCGACGGGGACAGCGTCGAGGACGCCCCGTACAGGGAGAGGATCGACGACGCGGTGGACGACTTCGCAGAGCTCGACCACGTCGAGACGGCGACGTCCCCCTACGACGAGATGGTCGAGGGCACCCTCAGCGAAGGGGGCTCCGCGGCCCTCATCTCGCTCCAGTACGACGACGACGTCGCGAACCTGCCCGATTCGACGCTCACGGACCTCGAGGAGGCCGTCGACGCGCTCGTCGCGGATCTGCCCGACGGCTCCCAGGGCTCCCCGGGCGGCGAGCTCTTCAACGTCACCGGCGTCTCCCTGTCGATCGTCGAGGTGATCGGCGTCATCGTCGCCTTCGTCGTCCTCTTCGTCACCCTCGGATCCCTGCGCGCCGCGGGCATGCCGCTGATCTCCGCACTGCTGTCCGTGGCGATCGGTCTCATGCTGGTCGTTCTCGCCACCGCGTTCTTCGCGGTCAACTCCACGACTCCCATGCTCGCCCTCATGCTGGGCCTGGCCGTGGGCATCGACTACGCACTCTTCATCGTGTCCCGGCACAGATCGTTCCTCACGGAGGGTCTGCCCGCGGACGAGGCCGCCGCACGCGCGAACGCGACCTCCGGCTCCGCCGTGGTCTTCGCCGGCGTGACCGTCATGGTGGCGCTCACCGGGCTGTCCGTCGCGGGCATCCCCTTCCTCGCCGTCATGGGTATCGCAGCCGCCGTCACCGTCGCCATCGCGGTCGCGGTGTCGCTCACCCTGCTGCCCGCGCTGCTGGGCTTCGCGGGCGACCGTCTGCGCCCCAAGCCGAAGCCGGCGGGGCGGAGGTCCGGCGAGCGGAGGGCCTCCGAGTCGGCCGCGCCCGCGCCCGAGGCCCCGGCCGGGACCTCGGCGGACGTCGCCTCCACGACGCCCCGCCGGACGCCGGCGGAGCGGTTCTACGCCGGCTGGGTGAAGGCGGCGATCAGGGTGCCGGCGCTGACCATCGCCGTCATCGTCGTGGGCCTGGGACTCTTCGCGATCCCCGCCACACAGCTCCAGCTCGCCCTGCCCACCGGCGGCGGCGCCGCGGAGGGCACGCCCCAGAAGGTCTCCTACGACCTCATCGCGGAGGAGTTCGGGGAGGGCTTCAACGGCCCGCTCGTCGTCACGGCGGACCTCATCTCCTCCGACGACCCGCTGGCCGACATCGAGGCGATGGGCGAGGACATCGAGGCGGTCGAGGGCGTCGAGCAGGTCGTCATGGCCACGCCCAACCGCAACGCGGACACCGGCATCATCCAGGTGATCCCGACGACCGCACCGGACTCACCGGAGACGGAGGAGACGGTGGAGCGGATCCGCGCGCTCGAACCGCAGTTCCTCGACGAGTACGGGTTCGGGATCGCCGTGACCGGTGCGACCGCGCTCGCCATCGACATCAGTTCCCAGCTGGGCGGCGCCCTGCTGCCGTTCGGCATCTTCGTCGTCGGCTTCTCCCTGCTCCTGCTGATGGTCGTCTTCCGGTCGATCGTCGTGCCGATCAAGGCGACCGTGGGCTTCCTGCTGTCCGTCGTCACCGCGTTCGGCGTCGTCGTCCTCGTCTTCCACGAGGGCGTGTTCGCCGGGCCGCTGGGGATCTCGGCCACCGGGCCGGTCATCAGCTTCCTGCCGATCATCCTCATGGGCATCCTGTTCGGCCTCGCGATGGACTACGAGGTGTTCCTCGTGACCGGGATGCGCGAGGCGTACGTCCACGGCGCGGACGCCCGCACCGCGATCGTCAGGGGCTTCACGTCCTCCGCGAAGGTCGTGGCCGCCGCGGCCGTCATCATGTTCGCCGTCTTCGGCGCGTTCGTCCCGGCCGGCGACTCCATCATCAAATCCATCGCGCTCGGGCTGGCCGTGGGTGTGTTCACCGATGCGTTCATCGTGCGCATGACGCTCGTGCCGGCGGTGCTCGCGCTCCTGGGCGATCGGGCCTGGACCCTGCCGCGCTGGCTGGACCGCCTCCTGCCGAAGGTCGACGTCGAGGGTGAGGGCCTCGTCCACCAGGTCGAGCTGCGCGACTGGCCGCGCGCGGACGCCGACTACGCCGCCTACGGCGAGGCGCTCGCGATCGAGCACGGGGACGGCGATCCCGTCTACGCGGACCTCGACGTCGCCGTGTCGTACGGCGACGTGCTCGCGGTGTCCGGGCACGGGTCCTCGGCACTGCTCCTCACGCTCTCCGGCCGGATCGTCCCGGACCGCGGCACGCTCAAGGTCGCTTCGATGGTGGTGCCGGAGGAGAACCGGAAGATCCGCCGCGAGGTCCCCTTCCTCACACTCGACTCGCCGGACGCGGGCCTCATGGTCGATGCGGCCACGATGCGGCAGATGGCGAAGAACCCGCCGGCGCTGCTCGTGCTCGACCACGCGGACCGCCCGCACGACCGGGACACCGCCGATGCGGCGGAGGCACTCGTCCGCGCGGCGGTGGAGCGCGGCTCCGCCGTCGTCCTGGGACTCGTCGACCAGCGGGCGGACTGGATGATCCCGGCCGGGGTCCGATACACACAGCTCGATCTCGAGGCGGACCGCCTCGCCGCCCACTCCACCGGAGGTACGCACTGATGGCGATGTTCGAACGCGCCGATACGGATAAGCGGGTCACCTGGCTCACGCTGGTGGGACTCGTCCTCGTCCCGATCCTCATCGCCGCGGGCTTCGTGTTCGCCACGTGGCAGGCCGGCGACCGCCTCGACCAGGTCACCGCCGCCATCGTGAACAACGACGAGGGTGCGGAGATCGACGGGCAGCAGGTGCCGCTGGGCCGTCAGCTGTCCTCGGGCCTCGTCGACTCCGACCAGCAGCAGAACGTCACGTGGGTGCTGTCCGACGAGGACGACGCGGAGGCGGGCCTCTCCGACGGCCGGTACGCCGCGTCCGTCACGATCCCGGAGGGCTTCTCCGAATCGGTCGCGTCCGGGACGCAGGAGGACCCGATGGCCGCGCAGCAGGCGACGCTCGACGTCGTGAGCTCGCAGACGTCGCCCCTCGCGGACACCGCCATCGTCCAGGCCATCACGTCCGCCGCGACCTCCCAGTTCAACCGGATGTGGTCCGAGCAGTACCTGGACGGCGTCTTCGTGGGCTTCAACGACATGGGCGAGCAGATGGAGGAGATGGGCGACGCCGCCGGCGACCTGTCCTCCGGTGCCGAGGACCTCGATTCCGGCGTGGGCGAGCTGTCCGACGGCGCAGGGCAGCTCTCCGAGAACTCCGGCGAGATCACCGACGGCGCCGGCGACCTCAGCGACGGCGTCGGCGGGATCGCGGACGGCGCCGCCGGTCTCTCCGAGGGCGCAGGCGCCCTGTCGACGGGGATCGGCGAGCTGGACGACGGCGCCCGGGGCCTCGCCAGCGGTGCGGATGATCTCTCCGAGGGCCTCGGCGACCTGCACGAGGGTGCGCAGGACCTGCCGGACCAGACCGCGCAGCTGGCCGACGGCGCGTCCGACCTGGACGACGGCGCCGGCGAGCTGAGCACCGGGATCGACGAGTACACGACGGGGATCGACGAGATCCTCAGCGGCTTCGCGGGCGACGGCGAGGACGGCGGAGTCCAGGACCTCGCCGACGGCATGGGAGACCTCGAGGACGGCGCCGATGAGCTCGCCGGCGGCGCGCAGGGAGTGTCGGAGGGCCTCGGCGAGTACCAGACGGGGCTCGAGGACGGTGCCGACGGCGCCGCCGGGCTCGCGGAGTCGACGTCGCCGCTCACGGTCGACGCGCTCGTGGACGCGGGGGTCGTCAGCGCGGACGAGGCCGCCCAGCTCGAGGGTCAGATGGACCAGCTGTGCGGCAGCGCGGAGGAGCCCGCCGCCTGCGAGGACACGTTCCTCCGCGGGTTCGCCTCCGGACTGGCCGGTGGCCTCGACGGCGCCGCGTCCGGGCTCGACGAGCAGGATCCTCAGACGGGCATGTCGCTCATGGACGGCGCCACCGGCGTCGCGGACGGGGCCGACGAGCTGTCGACCGGCATCGGCGAGGCGCAGGACGGCGCCCAGGAGCTGGCCGACGGCATGACGGAGCTGTCCGACAGCGCCCCGCAGCTGCTCGAGGCGTCCCAGCAGCTGCGCGACGGGGCCTCCGACCTGAGCGACGGGACCGGTGAGTTCTCCGACGGCGTGACGCAGCTGGCCGACGGCATGGGGCCGCTGGTCGAGGGGATCGAGCAGTCGAGCACCGGCGCGGGCGATCTGGCCGACGGGGCCGGGCAGCTGGCGGACGGTGTGGGCGAACTGGACGACGGTGCCGGGCAGCTGGCTGACGGCGCGGGCGAGCTCGCGAGCGGGGCCGGGGACCTCGGCACCGGCATGGACGAGTTCACCGTGGGCCTCGGGGAGTACACCGACGGCGTCGTGCAGCTGGCCGACGGGACCGAGCAGCTCCAGGAGGGCACGGAGCAGCTGGCCGACGGCACCGGCGAGTTCGCCGACGGCATCGAGGAGGGCGCCGACGAGGTGCCCACCTACTCCGAGGAGGAGCGCGACAACCTCTCCACCGTCGTGTCGCAGGCGATCGGGAGCGACGAGGACGCGCTCACCGGACTCACGCAGGGCTCGACCGTGGCGCTGCTGGTCATCATGGCGATGTGGGTCGGCGCTCTCGTCACGTACACGATCGTGCGTGCCGTGCCGGCCCGCGCGCTCACCTCACGGGCTCCGTCGTGGAAGGTGCTCCTGACCGGGCTGACCCCGGGGTTGGTCGTCGGACTCGTCCAGGCGGTCGTCCTCGCGATCCTCGCCCACTGGGTGCTGGGGATGCCGCTCCTCGACTTCGCCCCGCTGCTGGTCCTGCTGCTCTTCGCCGCGGCGACGTTCGCGGTCGTGAGCTTCGCGCTGACCGCGTGGCTGGGCGGTGCGGGCCGCGTCATCGCGGTGGCGATCGTCGTACTCGCGGTCGCGGGCCGGCTGATGGGCGCCGTGCCCGGCTGGTTCGACGCCCTCGCGCCGTTCCTCCCGCTCACCCCGGCGATGAACGGCGTGGCCGCGCTCGCCGCGGGGGCGCCGGGGGTCGGTGCGGCCGTGGGAGGCCTGCTGGGCTGGTGCGTGCTGGGGCTGCTCGGTTCGTTCACCGCCGTCGTGCACAGCCGGATGGCCGGCAGCAGGGGACTGGCCCGCCTGTCCCGCAGCGGCGCCTGAGCGGCCCCGGCCGACCGCGCCCGAGGTGCCGGCCGCCCCGCGAGGCGACCGGCACCTCGGGCCCCGGGGCCCGCTCAGCGGCACCGAGATCAAGGCAAGAACGTCTTGCCTCGCCTCTGTGGGGCAAGTTACGCTTGCTCCATGAATACTTCACAGAAGATCCGCCTGACACGCATCGGCCTCGTCGCCGCCGTGCTCTTCGCGCTCGCTCTTGGGCTCTTCGGCCTCCTGGTGGGCCCCAGCCTGCCCTGGATCGTCGTGAACGTCGCCGCCTGGACGGCTGTCATCGTGCTGCTCGTGATCGTGCTCCACACGTATGCGAAGCCGCGTCGATCCTCGACCTGGCGACCGGGTGATGAGGGCCGGGCCCGATGACCAGGCTGCTCGAGCTCGAGCTCTCACGGCTCGTCAGTCGGCTCGAGGAGGAGTCCGACGGGGACAGGGCGACGACCGACCGCCTCCTGGCAGCCGTGGGCCGCTTCGGAGATCTGGCACGGATCAGCGCCGAGCTGCAGGCGGAGGCGGTCCGCTCGTTCCACGCAGAGGGGGTCAGTTGGGCCAGGATCGGCGCGCACCTGGGCATCTCCCGACAGGCCGTTCAGCAGCGCTTCGACCCGAACTACGACGAAGAGGTGCCGGGGGACGTGGAAGGCAGGATCCTCGGCCCGGTCACGCGGGCGGAGGAGCTCACCCACCTCGAGGCGGCAGGAGCGGACGGGTGGCGCCCCATCCGCTCGCTGCACGGAGAACACGTCATGCGCCGCGACGGCGGCCCGTGGGAGGTGCGACGGGTGTCGGTGTTCACTGCCGGCAGCATGCCCGCCGAGGCCGACGGGTGGCAACCTGCCACCATGCGGTTCCCCGACTGCTTCTACATCCGTGAGCGGAGCGCAGCCGCCTCGTCCGACGCGCCTCCGGTGACCGCGTGATCGCCGACGCGGTCTGCGGGGACGACGCAGCGCAGCCGGGGTCAGTCGAGGCCGAGGACGGCCCGGGCGATGGCGTCCGCATCGCGCAGCGTCTGCGCGTTCGCTGCGGGCGTCGCGGCGATCGCGAGTCCCAGCTGCACGGACGACAGCTGGAGGGAGAAGCAGTAGCGGTCGGGGTGGACGCGGGCGTGGGCGTCGAGGGTGCGGTAGGGGGAGCCGGTCACGGCCAGCCCTGAGGAGGGGACGCGCGTGCCGTCGTCCAGGTCGTGCGTCGCCGCACACAGCTGGCCGCGGTCCAGCATGCCGCGGATCAGCGCGTCGTCGGCCTGCTGGACGCGGTTGGCGGGCGAGCTCGCGTCGATGAGCGCGGGTGCGCGCAGGGCTCCGCCCACGGCAGGACTGGTCGCGACGAACGCGGCCGGTTCCCCGGCGCGCGAGGTCGTGATGCGGACCTGCGGGCCCGCGAAGTCGACGAGGCCCGCCTCCGCGAGGGCGATGAGCTCCGCGTAGCGCTGCGGAGGCGGGCCGTCGCACATCCCGGAGACGAAGTCCTCGAACCAGCCGCGCACCTCGCGGGTGAAGCTCGCGGGCGAGAGCCGGTCCTCGACGACGAGGCCCTTGAGCAGCGCGCGGGCCTGCCAGAGCACGGGGAAGAGTGCCTTCAGCGGTGAGTGCGCCGGGCCCGCCAGCGATTCCTCGAGGTCCGCGCGGAGGAACGCCATGAGAGCGGTGCGCAGCGAGGCGCGGTCGGCGAACGGCTCATCGCCCAGGGGGCGGAGCAGGCGGCGCATGTCGAAGACGAGGTGGGGCTCCGCGGCGAGGACATCGGCACGCAGCGTCCGCTCCTCCCAGGCGTGCCAGGGCTCGGACTCGTGCGGTGGGTGTGACGTGACAGGCGGGTGCGCAGCGTCCGCCGGGTGCACGACCCGCTCGACCTCGGAGGTGAGTGCGTCCAGCAGCGTCTCCGGGTCCTCGGCGAAGGCATCGGGGCGCGTGCGCGCGAGGGTCGAGTACCACGCGAAGCGCAGGTCGGCGAGGATCAGCGGCCACAGCTGCGCATCGAAGCGGAGCCCGTCCCCGCGCACCTGCAGCCCGGCGATCCTGCCCGGGGTGAAGAAGCGCAGCCGCTGCGCGGAGTCCGTCGGGTCCGCCGGCAGCGGGTGTGCGGGGGAGATCGGCTTCGAGCGGTAGGGGACGCCGCGGCGGGAGCCCGGCATGAGGATCGGCTCCTCGCCGCTGGGCGTGTATGTCAGCGCGGTCGGGCTGTGAGCCGGCGCGTCAGCGGGGGCCTCCTGCGCAGGTCCGAGCGGGGCGGCTGGAGCGTCCTGGGCGGGGGCGTGCTGGGCTGGAGCGTCTTGGGCGGGGGTGAACGTGCCGCCGCGACCGTGGGTCAGCAGCGACTGGAGATCGAAGAAGTTGAGGCCGAAGCCCCGGACGAGGACGGGCTCACCCGGCGGCAGCTCGTCGACCGGCGTCTCCGCCGGCAGGCCCGGCGGGAGGTAGGTGAGCCCGGCATCGCGGGCGAAGCGCCGCCACTGGGCGCGCTCATCGCTCAGTGCGGCGGGGATGTGGCCGACGCACAGGACGACGGCGTCGACGTCGACGGACCGATCATCGGCGAGCCACAGCGTCTGCGTGGCGGCAGACGGGTGGGGTGCCGGGCGCCCCGGCGCGGACGGCGCATCGAGGATCGCGGTGACCGCGGCCGGTTCGTGGACGATCTCGACGTGGGCGGGTGCCGAGGCCACCACCCGCTCCCAGCTCCACGCGAGGTAGCGGCCGTAGTCCCGCCGCTGCGGGAAGCGGCCCTCGGGGCGGCCGGCCCGCGCCCACTCCGCCATGGTGGGGCCGGTCCCGGTGTGAGGGACCTCGCAGGTGGCATCCGGGAAGACCGTCTGCTCCTCCACGACGGTGTTCATGAGCAGATGCGGCGACTGGTCGGTCCGCCACACCCGACCGGCGCCCGGCGGGAACGGATCGAGCACGTGCACGCGGACGGGGGACGTCTCGTCAGCGGCATGGGCGACGAGCCGTTCGAGCACCGTGAGTCCGCGCGGGCCCGCACCGATGATGCCGACCCGCAGAGGGGTTCTCACGCGTCAGGCCTCCTCGGGGCCGGGGTAGCCGGGCCAGCCGGAGCCCGGCTCGTACCCCTCGGGGTAGCACTTGCCCTCGTCGTCCTCGATGCCGGGGTCGGGCTCCTCCGTGGGTTCGGGCTCCTCCGTCTCCTCCGGCTCCGGGGTCGTCGGCCCCTGCTGCTCCTCCGCCTGGCTGGGCTCGGCGGGATCGATCTGCTCCTGCACCCACGCGTGGAGATCGTCGTAGTCCGGGCTGGACGTCGACGTGACGTCGTTGTTGATCTGCGCGGACTTGATCTCGCCGCTCTGCATCGACGCGGCCAGCTCGACGAACGCACTGACCTCGCTCTGCGGAATGTCCGTCATGATGTTCCGACCGGCGGAGCCTGCGAGCTTCGGATACGCGATCGCGAGCTCCTGCGGGTTGACCTGATCGAGTGTCAGCTTGAGCATCCGCTGCTGCCGGCACATGCGGTCGTAGTTGTCCGATCCGTCGCGGGAGCGGACGTACCAGAGGGCCTTCTGACCGGACAGCCTCTGCTCGCCCGGGTCGATCCAGCCGTAGATCGGGTTCTTCATGCCCGTGCCGAGGTTCGTGCCGCCGCCCATCGGGATGGGGCGCTCGACGTCGATCTTCACGCCGCCGATCGCGTCGACGACGTCCTCGAAGCCCTGCATGTCGACGCTGGCGTAGTAGTCGAGGCCCAGCCCCAGCGATCCCTCGACCGCCTGCATCGTGGCCTCCATGCCCGGTCCCAGGTCCTGGGACACGTCGCCGACCTCCTCGGGGTACTCCTCCGCCCAGGTCCATACTGCGTTGATCATGCTGTCCTGGGGGCCGAACGCGTTGAAGCCGTCCGGGAACCGCTCGGCGAGCTGGGAGCCCTCCGGGAACATCGCGCTGTTGAGGTTGCGGGGCACGCTGATGAGGGTCGTGTCGCCGGTCTTCGGTGCGATCGAGGCGACGAGCATCGTGTCCGGTCGGGTGCCCTCGCGGCCGTCACCGCTGTCCCGGCCGATGAGGAAGACGTTGACGCGCTCCGTGTCGGCCCACAGCGTCTCGACGTCGACGCCCTGCTTGCCGTCGCGGCCGAACACCTCGACGACGGCGTCAGCGTGCACCTTCGAATAGGCGGACCCGATGCCCAGGGGGATGCCGACGCAGAGGATGAGTGAGGCGACGAGGCCCCATCCGAGCCACTTCTGCTGGTCCGTCATCCGATGGCCCTTCCGCAGCACTGCGTACGACCGGAGGATCGTGATGACCCAGATGACGATGCCGATCGCGAGGAGGATCGCGAGCGCGTAGAGGATGGTCGGAGAGCCGGCCACACGTGCCACGGCCTTGAGGGGGGACCGCCACAGAGCCCAGGCGAGCACGACGACGATCGCGGCGAGGAAGCCCAGCAGCAGGATCCAGCCGGCGCGGGAGCGTCCGCGGATCATCCCTAGGCCGGGGAGCAGGGTGCCGAGCGTCGTCCACTTCACGATCGAGGGGAACGCATCCCCTTCCCTGCGGGAGTGGCGGGGCAGATCCTCGTCGCCTGCCGAGGCCGTCCGGGCCGCCGCCCCGGCTGCAGATGCCGAGGTGGATGAGGGGGTTGCCGATGCCCGTGTCGAACCTGCGGCCGGTGCTGCCGGGGCTTCCGGTGCTGTCGGGGCTTCCGGTGCTGCCGGTGTTGCCGGGGGCGGTTTCCTCCCGCCCCTCTCCTGGGCGAGGGCCTCACGGCGGGCGCGGCGTGAGGTGAAAACCTGCGCTGCGGGATCGCCGGTCTCTGCGGTGTCGCCGGTACCTGCGGGGGCGCCGGTCGCTGCGGGGGCGCTGGGGTGGACGGTGGCGCCGGAGTCGCCGGCGGTGTGATCGCTCGCCGGGGCGGGAGCACCCGCCTGGGTGTGCGAGGGAGCGGTGCCGGTGCGC
>Ga0079226_10004531_pt1 | contig 10619 bp, 15 predicted proteins | sample Poulit2014_FD_76345 | JGI IMG/M metagenome (GOLD analysis project Ga0079226, IMG submission 76345) | Agricultural soil microbial communities from Georgia to study Nitrogen management - Poultry litter 2014 | ecosystem: Environmental > Terrestrial > Soil > Agricultural land | place: USA: Georgia...
CCCCGGAAGCAAAATTAGACATCGACAATGCCCTCAGATCAGCCTCAATCGACCCTGACGGGCTCAAAGCCATCCTTATAAGGCATGGGTTGCAATTGTCCCTAAGAGAGGCTGCAATGGTCGTTCCGGGATCGGAGGAGTACTACATAGGATCATACGAACAAGCCATAGACATGATAGTTTCACACTTGTCTAGCCCTCATAACAAGGGACACAAGAAACAGCTTAAAGTCTTAGAAAACCTTAATAGGTTAATGATTAATGATTATTATCACCCCTTCCGCAACTTGGGAGGGGTAAGGTTAGAAGTGGCGGAAGGGTTAAAAAGATATGACGAATTGAGTGCGGAAATGGTCAAACAGTCAATGGATCCAAGTAGGGTCCAAACAATAATGGATATGACATCAGACAACTATTATCCGTCTTATGATGTTTCCGCAGCAGTTGAAGACCCTCATCGCCAAGTCAATTACATCAATCGACGTCATCATGGCAACGATCACTTTGTGCAGTCCGACATATCCAACAATGTAGGCAGGTGGGATGTATGGACAGATGTAGCATAGATTATGATCAATTACTAGATGATCTCCACATATATTATGGGGCGGCGACGTATGGAAACAAAAGCAATAAGGATGTCCAAAATGATTTCAAGTGGCTTATGGACAATCCACTATATAGGGAAGCAATGGTTGCAGCAGGGTACGCACCAGATACCCCGATAGATGTGAGGCGCATCAAAATCTGTAAAGTCTGCAAAAAACCCTACTATAGTAGAGACAAAAACAATAGGAGTGTGACTTGCAACAGGGTGCCGTATCGTCGTCACAAACAAGATGGGACTCCCTTCAAGTCATCGGAAAAGGGTCGATCAGAGTGTTGGATGATCAATGATAATAGGGTGCACCAAGACAGGATCAACAAAAAGGTATTGGATCGCTAATATAGTAGAGAGCAGATTAGACGATACCCACATAACAATTGAGAGAGAGGGAGTTATTATCTAACTTGCCTCTCTTTTTTCCTTGAAAGCAAAAATCAAATATATCATATGCAGCCCCATCTGATAGGATCCTCCTCCTTGTTAATATGGCACTTACTATCCTCCTTATAAAAAAACAGTAACGTACCGGATGGGGTTGTATATCATGTATTTGATTCGTTCAAAAAAAAGAAAGAAGGTGATCACAATGAGTAAAAAAGAGTTAACCCCCAAACAGAGACGATTTTGCGAGGAATACTTAATCGATTCCAATGGTGCCCAGGCCGCAATAAGGGCTGGGTACTCTCCCAGGGGCGCAAAACAGAGGGCACACACCCTAATGTCTAACCCGGCAGTCAGAGGATACTTAGATGATCGGATGGAGGCTCTCCAACAAGATGCGATAGCGGACCAGACCGAGGTACTACAAGCATTGACTCAGGTTCTGAGAGGTACCAGAATGGGATCTGCCCTAGTTGGAGTCGGCAAAGGTGAGCAAGAAATTGATGAAATTCCTCCGACCAATACGGAAATCATTAAGGCGGCGGAACTCCTAGGCAAGCGTTATGGCATTTGGGAAGAGAAAAAGACTGTAGATATTAATACAGCAGTTTCGTTCGTTGATGACATTAGTTGATTAGGGGTGATGATATGAAGGAAGTTAAAAAATTATCAGATCTACTACCTCCTGCTTTCCATGGAATATGGAGAGCTAACCTAGATCCAAAAATTTTGAATATTATTTGTAAAGGCGGTCGTGGAAGCGGGAAATCATCTGATATTGCACATATTATTGTTCAAAATTTGATGAGAAACCCTATTAACGCAGTTGCCATCCGAAAAACAGATAATACGCTTGAATTGTCCGTCTACGAACAGATCAAGTGGGCGATAGAGCAACAAGGAGTGAGTCATCTCTTTAGGTTCAACAAAAGTCCTCTTAAGATTACTTATGTCCCTAGAGGCAACTATATTGTATTTAGGGGAGCCCGAGACCCGGAGCGGCTTAAGTCCCTCAAATCAGCTGAGTTTCCGTTTGCACTCTTATGGATAGAAGAGCTCGCTGAATTTAGAGAAGAGGATGAAGTTACAACAATCACTAACTCATTCTTGCGTGGAGAGCTGAAAGATGAATTACAGTATAAGTTTTTCTACAGCTACAACCCCCCAAAACAAAGACAAAGTTGGGTCAACAAAAAATACGAAACTGCATTGCAACCAGACAACACTTATGTGCATCATTCTACCTATTTAGATAACCCCTATATTTCAAGCCAATTCAAGAAGGAAGCGGAAGCCACTAAAGAAAGAAGTCCGTTACGATATAGATGGGAATATCTTGGAGAAGCAATTGGATCAGGGGTTGTTCCTTTTGACAATTTGCAAGTCATCCCAGGTAGCATCACCGATAAAATGGTTGAAAGTATGGACAATATCCGCTCTGCAGTCGACTTTGGGTACTCTGTTGATCCTTTAGCTTATGTAAGGTGGCATTATGACAAAAAAAGGAATGCTATTTACGCAATCGATGAAATCTACGGAGTCAAAATTAGCAACAGAGACCTTTCCAGGCAGCTTAAGATGAAGGGATATTCATCAGATAGGATCGCAGCTGATTCTGCTGAGCCAAAGTCCATCGCTCAGCTTAAGAATGAGTTAGGCATCCCTCGCATTTATGGGGTCAAGAAGGGTCCAGACAGTGTGGAATATGGAGAGGAATGGCTTGCTGATCTAGATGCAATCTATATTGACCCGCTCCGTACTCCTAGCATCGCAAGGGAATTTGAATCAATTGACTACCAAGTCGATAGGCTAGGAAACCCTATCCCACGTCTTGTGGATAAGGACAACCATACAATCGATGCAACCAGATACGCCTTCGAGGATGATATGGGGGCGAAAAGAAAAATAAAAACACTACCTAAAGGAATATTCTTTTAATAGGAAACCTTAATAATTAACATATTAATGAAAGGAGATGAACTAAATGAGTGAAGAATTATTAACTCCAGAAGAGATTGAAGAACTAATAGAGGAGCACGCAACCACTGTATCTAGATATCACAAATTACACGACTATTATAGAGGCAAACATGACATCCTTGACAAGCAAACGACCAATCAAGATGCTCCTAACAATAAAACAGTCAATAACTATGCTGCTTACATTACTGATTTGCAAGTCGGATATTTCCTGGCAAAGCCAATATCATACAAGATCCCAGATCTCGACCTAAACGAAATGATTGATGACATCTTTTTGGATAGCGACGAACACGATCTAAACGTCGAAATTGCAAAAGATTGCAGTATTTACGGCGAAGGCTTTGAGATCCTTTACATCGATGAGGAAGGGGCATTAAGGTTATCAGGGTTAGACCCTGCATCAGTCATCCCAATATATAGTAATGACGTCAGACGGGTCCTAATCGGGGCAATCAGATATTATTACGATCGTGATGATGTCCTATTCGTAGAAGTTTATACGGGAGACAGAATCTACTATTATGAAGACGACGAAGGATTGGTCCTAAAAGAAGAAAAAGAACATGTATTTGCTCAAGTCCCTATCGTCCACTACATTAATAACGAAGAACGGATGGGGGATTACGAGCAAGTCATATCCCTAATTGATGACTATAATGCCAGACTCTCCAGCTCAAGTGATGAGTTAGAGTATTTTGCGGATGCTTACTTGAAAATAAAAGGCATGAGTGGGACGACAGCTGAGGACATTAAGACAATGAGGGAGCAGAGAGCGTTTCTCGTGGAAGAAGGTGGAGATGTTGACTTTGTAACAAAAAGCACGAGTCCATCACACTCTGAAACTCATCTAAATATGGTCAATAATAACATTCATAAATTTAGCAAAACGCCTGATTTATCGGATGAAAAATTTAGCGGAAATTTGTCCGGTGTGGCAATCCGATATAAGATGCTTTCTATGGAGCAGGTGACTGGGATCAAAGAGCGCAAATTTAAAAAGGCTTTGTCTCATAGGCTTAAGATGGTTATTCATTTCGTCAATGTCAAAATGGGCGGAGATTATGAGTGGAGAGACATTGAGCCTGTATTTTCACGAAACATCCCGGATAATGTGGCGGAATTGGCCGAGATTGTCACTCGATTGTCCGGAATGATGCCTACTGAGTCACTACTTGCACTCCTTCCATTTGTGGACGATCCGATCCGGGAGCTTAAGTTACTCAAATCAGAAGAAGAGGGTGACACCCTTGATTACAGTACCTACCAATCCCTTAACCCTGATACAGATAACGCCAATTTGGGTCCTACTACGTTGGAGACCGATCAAGGTTAAAAATAGGGTCAATTTGGGATTAAGGATTCAAGAAAGGAGTTGACGAATAATGACTAACGACCTATATAAGGACCTCGTTGATCTAATTTCAAGAATCGAAGAAAAAATCAATACTCTAGCAAACGAAGTCATAGATAAGCTTAAAGAAGCGCTTGACGAAATTATTAAGGCCCTAAAGAACAAGATGATGTCTATATCTGATCGATACGATTTCCAGGGCGAGCGATTAACGGAAGAAGATATGGATCAGATAGAGTCTTATCGTCAATTCCTAGAGGAAGAAAAGGTGGAAGTTAAAGAGGATGGCAAAAATACGGTCAAAACACTGATCGGACTTGCTGTCCTATTTTATTTCTGTCGATTTTCAAAAAGAAGTGAAGAAATCATTGAAATCCATTTGGAAAGAGCAATAGATATCTCCATAAAAGATGGATCCAAGATAAAACCTATTTTGCATAAAAGAGGAATAAAGGCACCTAAGAGACCTAAAAAGGGTGTTAAGCCACAAGTGTTGATTGACGATAACTGGTCAGGGGTTAATTTTAGAGAAATTTTGGATGAATTGAGTAGGACAGTGATCTACAATACCCGCAGGGATCTGATCAGATGGGTAATTGCGGGGATGGATTCCAACCAACTCAAAAAAATACTAGAGAAACAGCGAAAAGCATTAGAGTCTAGTATTAAGAGAATAACAAAAACTGAGTCAACGTCTGTATTAGCTAGATCAATCAAGGATATCCTGGTTAATCAGTATGGGGCGGATGGTTATGAATACGTATCTGAGGATGATAGTAAGACTTGTAGCATATGCAAGAAACATCATGGCAAGGTTAACGACATCATCCCTCCAGTGCATCCTAATTGCCGTTGCTACATCATCCCACACTTTATCGTCTCTTAATTTTACATATATATAGTAGAGACATAAGAAACAAACTAAACAAATGGACTCTTTGTTTATGTTGATTCTCGCTTATTTTTAGAAATATATAAACGATAAAGACATAATAACAGGACTAGAAGGGTCAAAAAAGAAACTTCTAGGGCTAAAGGAGAGAATTAAAGTGACTATTGAAGAAATCAAAGCGTTCTTAGAAAGCAATAAAGAAGATGAATCTGTACAAGAATTACTCAAGGAGTTGCAAGCTCCAGGTGAAATCAAAGATTACGATCAATATTTTGAGGAGAATGAAGGTGCTGCGAAATGGCTCCAAAGTGTAACAGATAGCAGAGTGACTAAAGGGATCGAGACTTTTAAAGAAAACAAGATGCCTCTTCTAATTGAGGAGGAGTTGCAAAGGATGAATCAAAAAGATTTGTCTCCAGATCAAGTAAAAATAAAAGAATTAGCTGACAAATTAGAACGATTAGAAAGAGAAAAAGAGCGTGAAGCACTTAAAAACTATGCATCAAAGACTCTTGCTGATACTGGTATTTCAATCGATTTTGTGCCTTACATTATGTCGGATAACAAAGAAAAGTTAGAGGAAAACATTAAGGGTATCCAAAGTATCCTCTTAAAATCAGTCGAAACAGAAGTCAGTAAAAGGCTTAAAGGAGCAACCCCTGTCGCCCCTAAAGGTGGTGATGATAAGCAAATCACGAAAGAAAAATTGAATAAAATGAGTTACCTGGATCGAGCAAGATTTGCTCAAAGTAATCCAGATTTGTACCAAGAACTAACTAAATAATTTCAGAAAAGAATGGAGAAGTGAACAAAATGAATAAGACAAAATTACAAGATTTAATCAATCCTGAGGTAATGGCTGACATGATTAGCGCCCAATTACCAGCTCAATTAAGATTTTCCGCAGTGGCGGAGATCGATAACACGTTAGAAGGACAACCAGGTAATACAATCACAATCCCTGCTTACAAGTATATCGGTGATGCAGCGGACGTTGCCGAGGGGGAACCAATCCCGGTAGAAGGTCTGGCAACAGAATCTAGCCAGGTAACGATTAAAAAGGCTGGTAAAGGTACTGAAATTACGGATGAATCAGTCCTTTCTGGCTATGGCGACCCTCTTGGCGAAAGTCAGAATCAATTAATGATGGCGATCGCTAACAAGGTAGACAATGATGCACTCGATGCTTTATTAGAAGCTACATTACATGTGGATCGTTCAGAAGAAGAGATTAATCCAGATGCAATCAGCGATGCAATCGATTTATTTGAGGAGGAGTCCGACGAAGCTCGCATCTTGTATGTATCACCTAAACAAGTAGGTCAATTACGGAAATCAGATGCGTTTACTCGTGCATCAGACCTCGGTGATGATGTATTGGTTAAGGGAGCTATCGGCGAAATCTATGGATGTCAAGTTGTTCCAAGCCGCAAAATCACTGCAGAGGATGGAAAATACACGAACTTATTGGTCAAACCAGGTGCTTTAGCAATCTACTTAAAACGTAAGCCGGAGATGGAATCTGACCGAGATATCATCAAAAAGACAACTGTATTGACTGCAGATCAGCACTACGGTGTAGCGATCAAGGACGTTACAAAAGTCGCTAAATTGATCGTTAAAGAGTAATTCATGGGGGCGGGAAACCGCCCCACCCATTAAATAAGAAGGGGTGATCATGATGGGGATATTGCTACAAAGGCATTATAAGTCCAAAGCAAAAAAAGAAGTTGAACAGAAAGTAATCGATCTAACAAAGCGTTATAAAAAGAACTCCCTCAAAGGGATGGGGCTCATCCAAATGGATGGCGACCTCTATCATAAAGATGGATCTACATATCAGTATGCAGGTGGCTATCTCAAGCCTGTTGAGGGGTGACAGTTATGACTCTAGATGAATTAAAGACTAGATTGTCCATTACTGATGACAGTATGGATCCGCTCCTGTTGATCAAGATTGAAGATGCCATTGATTATGTAAAGAGGCGGACCAATCAAGACTTTCCAGATGGATTACCTCCTGCTGCAAAGATGGCTGCTGCACAATTGGTAGGATACAGTATCAATTCTAGTGGAAACATCAAGATTGAGCAGATTGGAGACTCTTCCTTCACTTATAAAGATGAGAATGATCTTTATAAAGAGGTGGACAAAATCTTAATCAGAGCAAGGTTGATTCGAATGGGGTTTTTACGATGAATACTTTTAAAAAATCTATTGAAAGAGCTATACTCCATGACCCTCATAAGGTAACCATCTATAGAACGACGAAGAAAAATACTGGAAAAGGCTACATGGAGACCGTCAAAGAGACACTTCCAACGCAAATCGTTAGGATCTACCCTATTAAGTCAGATGGTTATAGAATCACTGACCAGCATGGAACCCAATCAGTAGACCGACATTATCGCCTACTGGGGTTGCCGGATCTAGATATTCAAGCCGACCCTAAAAACAAGGACCTTGTTGAGTCTATTTTGGGCGTTTTTGAAGTCTTGGAAATCTATCCATACACTAGGGGCGGTCTCGTTGTTGGATTGCAAGCTGACTTAAAGAGGGTGAGTAGAGATGCCATTTCTAATCATAAAAAATAAAATTGATCAGAGGAAACATACTCTTCCTAACGTAACAAAGAAGCTGGCTAAAGAACTGGAAAGAGAAGCTAAAGCCAATGCATTTTGGTCTGACCGTACAGGGATGACGAGGCAAGCAATAAAGGGCAAATCAGAGGGTGCTTCTAATGGAGCGGTCCTATCTCTAGGACACTACTCGAAAGTCGGTCTATATCATGAGAAAGGTACAGGAATCTATGGTCCAAAAGGAAAGCCAATCACTCCTAAAAGAGCCAAATACCTTGTTTTCATGGGCGATCATGGACAATTAGTATTTGCCAAATCCGTAAAAGGGATGCCTAAAAAACCGATTGTTGAACCTACTGTTAAGAAAAATATCCCTAAGATAATCAATAGAGTAGGGAGGCATTTTAAATTATGAAAAATGAGACAATAAGGATTGCAATGACTAGGCACATAAGTGCATCAGTTGGATCTCTAAAAGGAAATGTTTGGGAGCCGACAACAAATACATCAGTGGTCCTACCTCAAGCAACGATCAGGCAAAATGCCGAGGTAGATCAATCCGGGACTCCATATGCAGGAGCATCTTATATCTATGATGTATGGGTTTCGGTCTCCCCTGAAACATATAACTCACTCGATATCCTTATTAATGAAGTTAAGGATTCATTAATGGATAACATATTAATGATTAAGGATGTCCCTCATTATATCCAGTACACGGGTTCGTCTACGGAGGACATGTATTTGGAAGATTGGGATGCTTATAGCCGATCCATTACTCTACAAGTCCATGCCTTGGATTGGGTTTTAGAAAAAGTGTCGGACCCTAGCCCTGTACAGGCTCTGATTGAATACAGTAGGGATAATTTCAGGGATGCTCAATTAGATCCTTATATATGGGATCCCAAAGAAACCGCTCCTGCCCTATATTGGCGGCAAGGGGATGTAGAGGTCGATCAAAAAGAATCATGGGGGCATGGTATACGGCCACAATACATGGACATATCATCAGCCCTTCAAGCGCTGAAACCAAGATGATGTCTGACCTGGTTGTTAGACAGATGGGGTTAGATCGACGGACTTATATGTCTGATCAATCTCCAATATCATTTGAAGACATTAAGTCCGACATAGGGTATGACCCTTTTTCCCAGGGTCAAATAACAGTTACTGTCCGTTTCGGTTTATTGCAGGATCGACCTGCCAAAAGAGAAATCAATGTCTACATTAGGGACAGAGATAAGATCACTTCCCACATTAAAGGAGGTGATTGATATGACAGGAGTCAAAAAAGAGGCGGTTAAAAAAGAGGCAACTCCAAGAAAGAAACCCGCTCCTAGGGAAGTAAAGAAATACACTCTAGAAGAGTATATTGCCGCAGCAAAAGACTTAGGAGAGCTGCCAGAGGTCATTACTGGGGCCTTAATCAGCCTCAACAAGGCTACTCAAGAATACTCGAAGTCTGAGTATCAGCAAGCAATCCGCAGTTTCAAATCAAAAATGTAACACTAAAAGAATGGAGCGATGAATAATGAATGGATACGGAGCAATGTACAATCCTGGACAGGAAAAATCATGTCCTGGAGCTTATATGACATATTTCAATAATGGAGAAAATCGTTTAAAAAGCAATAATGGTGAATTATTTACTTTAATCCAAGCTGAGGTTGGACCCCTTAACGAAGTGGTCACAATCCATAGTGTGGAAGACGTAGAAGGGGTATATGGGGCTGGAAAAGGTTCAGATACAGTCAAAGCAGCATTGGAAGGTGGAGCAGTTAAAGTTCATACTTTAAGAGTGGGGAAAGGTGGAAAACCTGCAGTCTTTGACGATTTGGAAACAGGTGTAAAAATTGAGTCTGCTTATCCAACAGGTCAAGATATGGTCTTAGAGGAAGAAGAAAAGTTAGCAGGTGGCTACACTCTTGCTGTCTATTCGAATGGAGCTCTCTTGGAAGAAATCGACTACACTGATGCTAGAGATATCAAGAGTACACACCTTAATATCAGCATTGATGACACATATGTTTCGGACAAAGTCCTTAAAGGTGAGAAGTCTACTGGAACAGGTGAAGCACCAACTGTAGAAGATGCAAACTACATTGGATCACTTGAAAAAGCAGAGGTTTTCAATTGGGATGCACTCTTGGTGGACAATGAATCAAAAACTGTACACTTTGCAGCACACACTTTCGTTCGACGCATGCTTAAAGAAGGTCGTAGAGTGTATACAGTCTTAGGACTTGCTCCAGAGATGACGACCGAAGAAAAGATGGCTTATCCTAAAGCTTTCAATGATTTTTTAGTCATTTGCGTGGGAAATGGCTTCATTCGCCAAGATAGAGTCTACGAAGGCGCTACGTCTGCAGCTTATCTGGCGGGAATGATTGTAAAAGAGCCTTACACTTATAATGCAAGCTTTAAGACAATTCGAGGGGCGGTTGAAGTAGTCGGTCAACTAAAACCATACGAATATGATGAGGCTGCTGACAAAGGATTGGTCGTCTATGCATATAATCGCAACGGTGATGTCAAAGTTGACTATGGTATCAATACAATCACTACGTTCGATGATAAAGAAGATGAAGGTTGGAGGGAACTGACCCCTCGAAATGGGACAGTATAAAAAAGCATCATGCAACCAGTTTTCGGTACTCTACTGGAGACTGGTTGTTTAGTTTAAGTTGAATTCGGGTATTGTTGAAGTAGTGGATATATTCTTGAACAGTTTTTACAACGATTGCTGTCGTTGTTTGCCTTAACTCTTCAAGATAGAACGTTTCAGACTTCAGGCAGGAATGAAACGATTCGATTGGGGCATTATCA
>Ga0079226_10004532_pt1 | contig 10618 bp, 11 predicted proteins | sample Poulit2014_FD_76345 | JGI IMG/M metagenome (GOLD analysis project Ga0079226, IMG submission 76345) | Agricultural soil microbial communities from Georgia to study Nitrogen management - Poultry litter 2014 | ecosystem: Environmental > Terrestrial > Soil > Agricultural land | place: USA: Georgia...
GGGAAGAGTACATAAATGCTGTGGGTAATACACTCAACTCGGCAGAATATTCAAAACGGGTTGACGGATATATCCAACAGCTATAAATGCGAAGGTGTTGAACGTGAGCCAATCAAATATGGCTGACGACGGGGCACTCCGTGTGAAAGTCGTGCGCCAACTCGCACGAAAGAAAGTCATCGGCGGGCACAAAAAGCAAATCGATACGGTCAAAAATTGGTTTGCGACCAGCGATCAAGGACGAATCGAAGAATTGATCCGCGAGATGATTCGTGATCCCAACGCGCCGCTCGAAGGCTACGGCGGCAGCCGAGACAACGTTCGGTTGACGAGTATGGACGCCGCGAAGCAGTACATCACAGACCACGGCGGTGACCTACCGTGGGGCCTCCGGGACGACTGAGCGGTTCAACCGTCGATCTCCGCCCGGAGCAACTGATTGACCGTGCCGGGGTCGGCACTTCCCCCAGTGGATTGCATCACCTGCCCGACCAAGAAATTGAGCGCGCCATCCTCGCCCGCGTGATAATCCTCGACCGCTCCCGGATTCTCCTCGATGGCCGTCCCGACCGCGCATTCGATTTCGTCCTCGCCGGTGGTGCCGAGTCCTTCGCGCTCGACCACCGCATCCGGCGAAATTTCTTCGTCGAGCATCGCCCGTAACACGACTTCTTCGGCGTTTTTATCGGTGATATCGTCCGTCTCTGCGAGTTCGATGAGGTGGAGGAACTCGTCGAGTCGGTTCTCGATATCGGCGACGGCCATATCCCGATAATTGAGTTCACCCAAGAGGGTATCGGCGACCCACGATGCCGCGACATCGGGGTCGAACTGACCGGTAACCCGCTCGTAGAAGTCCGCGACCTCGCGGGTGGAGGTGAGTTTTCGGGCTTCGGACGAACGCAGGCCGTATTCGTCGGCGAAGCGCTCGCGGCGGACGTCGGGGAGTTCGGGGATCTCGATCTCTTCGGCCCAGTCGCTGACGTGGAGCACAGGCAGATCGGCCTCGGCGAAATATCGATAATCCTTCTCTTCTTCCTTCGAGCGCATCGAGACCGTTACGCCACGCGATTCGTCCCAGTGGCGGGTTTCTTGCTCGATTTCTCGTCCGCGCTGGAGGGCGTTTCTCTGTCTGGTGACTTCGTAGGCGAGCGCTTTTTCGGCCCCTCGATAACTCGAAATGTTCTTCACCTCGGTTCGATTGGCCGCCGCGAGTGCCTCGTCTCCGATCGCGCCGTCGGTCTCGACTTCTTCACTGGAGACGAGCGAGATGTTCGCGTCGATGCGCAACGACCCGTCCCGACTGCTGTCGAAGATCCCAAGATAATCGAGCACCTCCTCCAGTTTGGCGAGGAACGCTCTGACTTCTTCGGGACTCCTGAAGTCGGGTTAGGTGACGATCTCCATCAGCGGGACGCCAGCGCGGTTGTAGTCGACCCGAGTGTATTCGGCGCTGTCGATGCCGCCACCCCCGCCGGCATGCTGGAGACTCCCCGGATCTTCCTCCAAGTGGGCGCGCTCGATGGCGATGGTGCGCTCGTCGTCCTCGACTGTGACCGTGAGTTCGCCGTTCTGACAGATCGGCGAGTCGTATTGGGTGATCTGGAAGTTCTTCGGGAGGTCGGGGTAGTAGTAGTTCTTCCGGTGAAAGCGGCTCTCTTCGGGTACGTCGGCATCGATAGCCGCCGCGAGTTTGAGCGCGCCCTCGACGGCCGCCTCGTTCAGCGTCGGGAGCGCGCCCGGCAGGCCGAGACAGGTCGGACAGGTATGAGAATTCGGCTCACTGTCCTCGAAATCCGTGCCGCAGCCACAGAATATCTTGCTTTGGGTTTCGAGTTGGACGTGGACCTCCAGCCCGATGACGACGCTGTATTCGCGGGAGCCGACGGCCTGGGTGCTCATTATCTTCCTGTCCGTCCGCGCCCGCTAAAACATACCGGACCGGCGGGCAGCCATCGCCTGCACTATACGTTGTTCTCGGTCCCGATATATGACTTAAGCTTTCCAACCACTTCATCGACGACGCTCTCCCCGAGTCGTCCTTGAATGTTCCTCGTCTGGTCGTGCTTGATCGTCCCCACTGTCCACGGAGAGACATAGCTCGTCCGCGGTGGTTGTCCGTACTCCCAATCACTTGCTGTCAGCCGACGACCACCCGGATGAGATTTCGTCGTGAGGATCATGCCGATGTATTCCGAAGCCGCATAGGGCAACGAGGTGTTGCTGATGAGCACCCACGGCCGGGGATTTGACCCACTTCGATACGGATCAACCGCCCAGACCACATCCCCGCGCTGGTATTTCATGCATCCCCGCTTTGGTCGTCCTCATACGGATTTTCCGCGTGTTCGAGCCATTCGTCCATCTCCTCGGCCGGAAATCGCTCCTCGGCGGTTGCGAACGTCTGCGACATCGCCGCATATGATGCCAACCGGTCGTCTTCTCCGAGAGTCCAGTATTTGCCCTTGTGCCTCACCAACCCGCGCTCTTCGAGCCGTGAAAGTACCGGGCCGATGCTTCCAGCCTTCACATCAGTTTCCTCGATGATCTCGTTTTGGCGAAACGCCGTATCGGGGTGTTCGGACAGGAATCGAAGCACGCGCTGGGCGTTCGATCCTTCCGTGAGATCGAGTGCCTTCTCCGGAAGATGGTCGAAATCATCGGCAGGGATGGGCATGGTCGTGTACTACAACGTATTGTTCCATATTAACGGTTACTCTACCCAAATACGGGGCGAGTGGAGAGGGTACCAAACACGCTTTCGATGGCGAACATATGATTGATGGACAATATTTTCGAAGAGGCCAGAGATCGGGCACGGTAAATGTGAACGACATATCCAAGTATCGCTAAAATTGTCGAATTACGCACCAGTGTCTGACGCACGTTTATACCCACGGAACGACGCTACTGGCCATGAGCGGCAATCGCGTCGAGCAACTCGAATCGCGCGTCGAAGAACTCGAAGCCACCATTTCCGGCCTGACCGACGAGTTGATGGAGACGAAATCCCGTCTCGCCGAACTCGAAGACGAATCCACCGGAGAGTACATCGAAGCCGGCGTCGATTCCGTCGCGGACGAGGGTTTCGAACCGACGGAAAACGAAGACACTAACCCCGTAGAGGGCGATTCAACGGATACCGAATCGCCGGAGACCGACGACATCATCGTCGCGTAACTCATCCGGTTCTCCTACGGGCACCTCATGCATATCAAAACGCTCGTCCTCGAAAATTTCAAGAGTTTTGGCCGACGGACAGAAATCCCGTTTTACGAGGATTTTACGACCGTTAGCGGACCGAACGGCTCCGGAAAATCGAACATCATCGACGCCGTCCTGTTCTGTCTGGGTCTCGCTCGCACACGCGGAATTCGCGCCAGAAAACTCACCGACCTCATCTACAACCCCGGTCACGAGGAGGGCGGTGAGCCGAGCGGCGGCGGTATCCGGGAGGCGAGCGTCGAGGTGGTGCTCGACAACGGCGAGCGAACGCTCGCGCGGGCGGACGTCGAGAGCGCCGCCGGCACCGAGGACATCGGCGATGTCGACGAACTCACCATCAAACGCCGGGTCAAACAGACCGAGGACAACTATTATTCGTACTACTACCTGAACGGCCGCTCGGTCAACCTCTCCGATATTCAGGATTTGCTCGCGCAGGCAGGCATCACGCCCGAGGGATACAACGTCGTGATGCAGGGCGATGTCACGGGCATCATCAACATGACCGCTGGCGAGCGCCGGGAGATCATCGACGAAATCGCCGGCGTGGCGGCCTTTGACGCGAAAAAAGAGGATGCCTTCGAGGAACTCGAAGTCGTCGAGGAGCGCATCGACGAGGCCGAACTCCGCATCGCCGAGAAGGAAGAACGACTCGACAAGTTGCACGACGAGCGCGAGACGGCGCTCGACTATCAGTCGCTGCGCGATGACAAAGAAGAGTACGAGACCTACCGCAAAGCCGCCGAGTTGGAGGACAAACGCGCGAGCCTCGAATCCACAGTCGAGAAAATCGATGCCCTCGAAGACGAACTCGACGACCTCCAGCGCGAACTCGACGAGCGCCAAGGGAAAGTCAGCCGGCTCGAAGACGACCTCGACGATCTCAACGACGAGATCGAGCAAAAGGGCGAGGACGAACAGCTCGCCATCAAGCGCGAGATCGAGGAGATCAAAGGCGAGAAAAGTCGGCTCGAAGACAAGATCGAGAGCACCGAAGAGCGCATCGAGGATGCCGAACGCGAGCGCCGGCAGGCGTTCGTCGAACTCGACAAGAAACAGGAAACCGTCGACGACCTCGAAAGCGAGGTTCGGAGCATAAAAGTCGAGAAATCCTCGATCGCGGCCGACATCGAGGACAAAGAGAGCGAACTAGCGGATGTCGAGACCGAGATCGAGGAGAGCGACACGGAGTACGACGAGCTGAAAGACGACCTCGAAGAGCGTCGAGAGGCGCTCGAAGACGAAAAAAGCGCGAAGAACGAAAAACAGCGCGAGCAGGATCGACTGTTGGATGCGGCCCGTCGGCGCTCGACCGAACAGAGCGAGAAAGAAAGCGACCTCGACGAAACCCGCGATCGAATTCCCGAGATCGAGGCCGCGATCGACGATTTGGACGACGAGTTGACGAAAGCCGAGCGCAACGAGGACAACATCGAGGGTGTCGTGTCGGACCTGACCGACGAAAAACGCGAGCGGACCGACGACCTCGACGAGATCGAGGAGGAGCTACGCGCGGCGAAGGACGAGTACGCGAGTCTCGAAGCGAAAACCGACGACGGCGGTTCGTCGTACGGACGAGCGGTCTCCACGATTTTGAATGCCGATCTCGATGGCGTTCACGGAACGATTGCGCAGTTGGGCGGGGTCGCAAGCGAGTACGCGACGGCGTGCGAGACGGCGGCCGGCGGGCGACTCGCCCACGTCGTGGTCGGCGACGACGGGGTGGGCCAGCAGGCCATCGAGTACCTAAAGTCCAGAAACGCGGGTCGGGCGACGTTTCTCCCGATGACGAAGATGCAGCGCCGGTCGGTGCCGAGCCGTCCGAACGAGGCGGGAGTGGTGGATTTCGCCTACAACCTCGTGGACTTTCCCGACAAATACGCGGGCGTGTTCTCCTACGTGCTCGGCAGTACCTTGGTCGTCGAAGACATGGAAACCGCCCGCGAGTTGATGGGTGACTACCGACTCGTGACGTTGGAGGGTGAACTCGTCGAGAAAAGCGGCGCGATGACCGGTGGCTCGCGCAGTGGCTCGCGGTACTCGTTCGAATCCAGCGCCGGGCAGTTGGAGCGCGTCGCCGACCGCATCACCGACCTCGAAGAACGCCGGCGCGAGATACAGGACGAGATCCGGGAGATCGAGGAGCGGCTCGATGACGCGCGCGAACGCCGGTCGGCGGCCGCGGAGCAGGTCCGCGACATCGAAAACGACATCGAGCAGAAAGAACGCGAGCGCGAGGAGGTCGACGAGCGCATTGACGACCTCGAAACCGATATCCGAGAAATCGAGGACGCACGCGAGGAAGTGGACGAAGAGATGCAGAGCCTCGAAGCGGAGATCGCCGAGCACGACGACGAGATCGCGACTATCGAGGACGATATCGAGGCGCTGGAAGGCGAACTCGAAGATTCGGCCATCCCGGAACTCACGAACGAGGCCGACGCGATCCGCGCGGAGATCGACGAACTCGACGACCGGCTGGACGAACTGGACGGGAAGTTGAACGAACTCCAGCTCGAAAAACAGTACGCCGAGGAGTCGATCGACGACCTTCACGAGACGCTCGAAAGCGCGCAGAACCGCAAGGCAGAGGGCGAGGAGCGCATCGAGGACCTCGAAGGGAAGATCGACGAGCAGGACGACAAACTCGACGAGAGGGAAGCGGCCGTCGCCGATCTCGAAGACGAACTCGCCGATCTCAAGGACGAGCGTGGCGAGTTGAAGGACGAACTCGCCGACGCGGAGGCGGCCCGCGACGCACAGCGCGAGACGGTCGACGAGACCGAAAGCGAACTGGAGAGCCGCCGCGAGCGCCGCGAGCGACTCGAATGGGAGATCGACGAACTCGAATCGGTCGTCGGCGAGTACGACCCCGAGGAGATTCCCGACCACGACGAGGTCGAGAGCGAGATTTCGCGGCTCGAAGACGAAATGGAGGAGTTGGAGCCAGTGAATATGCTCGCCATCGAGGAATATGATACTGTCGAGGCGGACCTCGATGATCTCACCGACAAGAAATCGACGCTAACCGACGAGCGCGACGGCATCGAGGAGCGCATCGACTCCTACGAAGCCCAGAAAAAGCAGACGTTCATGGACTCGTACGAAGCCATCAACGAGCAGTTCGAGTCCATCTTCGAGCGCCTGTCGGCCGGATCGGGGACGCTGCATCTCGAAGACCCCGAGGACCCGTTCGAGGGCGGGCTGACGATGAAGGCCCAGCCGGGCGACAAGCCGATCCAGCGCCTCGACGCGATGAGCGGCGGCGAGAAATCGCTCACCGCGCTCGCGTTCATCTTCGCCATCCAGCGCCACAACCCCGCACCGTTCTACGCGCTCGACGAGGTGGATGCCTTCCTCGATGCGGCCAACGCCGAACGGGTGGGCGAGTTGGTCGACGAACTCGCCAGCGACGCGCAGTTCATCGTCGTTTCCCACCGCTCGGCGATGCTCGAACGCTCCGAGCGCGCGATCGGCGTGACGATGCAGGGCGACAACGTCTCGGCGGTGACAGGAATCGACCTCGGGGCACAGGAGGTGCCCGCCGATGACTGAAGCGGAGGGCGGCACTGTAGAGAGCGACGAAGACGGTGAGGAAGAAGTCGAGCCGGTAGAACTGCTCGTCAGGCTCGCCGAGGAAGGCGAGATCGAGCCGTGGGACATCGATGTCGTCGACGTGACGGATGCCTTCCTCGAACGGCTCGACGAATCGGACCTCCGGACATCGGGTCGAGCACTATTTTATGCGAGTGTTCTCCTCCGGATGAAAAGCGAGGCGCTGCTCGAACCGGACGAACAGGACGAACCCGAACCCGAGCCGTGGGAGGAGGGCTGGACCGAGGAGCCGCCCGACGAGTTCGGGCCGGACCCGGTGGCGGCGCTCGAAGACGAGATGGACCGCCGGCTCGACCGGAAGGGTGCCCGCGGCACACCCGAAACGCTCGACGAGCTCGTGCGCGAACTCCGCGAGGCCGAACGCGACTCGTGGTGGAAGGAGTCGAGAACCTACGACACCAGTGGCTCGCCAAAGGGGTTCCAACGAGGAACGCAGACGCTCGACTACCGCTCGGGCGACGACTTCCGGGTCGACGACGAACCGACCGAGGCCGACGTGACGGGCACTGCCCACGGCGAGGACATCGAGTCCATCATCGCCGATGTTCAACGGGTACTCCGCAAACAGTACGACGCCGGGCGCGAGGAGGTGCTGTATGCCGAGATCGACACGGCGGGCGGCTCGCGCGTCGAAACCTTCCTCGCCATCCTGTTTCTCTCCCATCGCGGCCACGTCCGCCTCCAGCAGGACGAACTGTTCGGCGACCTCTGGGTGCAAAACCCGAACACAGAACCGGGATCGACCGAGGCGATCGCCGACTGAGGTTGCAGTATGCTATCGTGTTTCGAAGTAGCATTATTACAGCCGGAACGAATTATGGCATATGGCAGACCCGTTCGGCCGTGCCATCCACGACTTCCATCGAGGCGAACAGGACGAGCCACTCGTCCAGCGCGACGGTGAATGGGCGTGCGAACACCCGATCGAGGCGTTCTATTTCGGCGATTTCGATCCGGAGAGCGACCGCGGCGAGTTCCTCGCGTCGTGGATCGATGGTCCGCTGCTCGATTTGGGTGCGGGCGCGGGACGCGACACGCTCCACTTTCAGGAGCGTTTCGAGACGGTCGCCATCGAGGTGAGCGATCACCTCGTAGAAACAATGAACGAGCGTGGCGTCCGCGACACCCGCCGTGCCGACATGTTCGCGCTTCGCGATACGTTCGAGCGCGATCGGTTTCGGTCGGCATTTGCGTGGGGGACACAACTCGGACTTGCGGGTTCGATGCAGGGTCTTCGAGAATTCCTCGACGATCTCGCGTTCGTCACCACTCCAGACGGAACGGCGACGCTCGACTGTTATGACCCCGATCGCGGCGATTTGGGGGACATGCTCGGCTACCGAGCCGACCCGACGCCCGGACTCGCCCACCGCGTGATGCAGTTCGAATACGAGGGCGATGTCGGCGAGACGCTCCTCTTTCGGCTGTTCGGTCCCGACCGATTGCGGGAGGCGACCTCGGACACCGACTGGCAAGTCGCCGAAGTCGCATACGACCCGGATGACTCCCCGCACTATCAGGCAGCGCTCACGAAAGCGTAGCCCGTTGAGTTGCACCGTGCGGCGATCCATCTATGAGCATACCCATTTTCGCCGAAAGATTGATACCACCCCATGATACATGATATGATATACCATGACACCAGAACGCATCAAGGAACGGCTGGCGGAGTCCGAAGGACAGATCGACATCGAAGCGTTCGTCACGGCGCTCGAATACGTCCGCGATGACGGTCGATCGTGAATCGATAGCCCCGCGGCATCCATGGACGAGAAATGATGGTCAGCGCTGGCGCTGATGGATTCGTAAGTCGTGTGCAAAAATCGACCCGCGGGTTCGCGGTTCAGACGTCGTCGGTTTCGCGGTCGTCGTGTTCGCCTTCTTCGATCTCCTCGATGACTTTGTCACAGAAGGCGTCGAGGTCGTCAGGGTTGCGGCTGGTGACGAGTCCCTCGTCGACGACGACTTCTTCGTCGACCCACTCGCCGCCCGCGTTGCGGATGTCGGTTTCGAGACTGTGGTAGGAGGTCAGCCGCCGGCCGTCGACAACGTCGGCCTCGACGAGCGTCCACGGGCCGTGACAGATGACACAGAGCGGTTTTTCGGTCGCGAAGAAGTCGTGGATGAAGGTCACGGCTTCGTCGTCCGCACGGAGGGTATCCGCACCGACGGTCCCGCCGGGAACCACGAGTCCGTCGTACTCTTCGACGCTGGCGTCCGAAAACGTCGTCTCGATCTCGTAGGAATCGCCCGGATCGAGGTCGCCGTTAACGGTTTGGGCCTCGCCGGTTTCGGTACCGAGGACCTCGACGCTGGCTCCGGCCTCGGCCACGGCGTCGCGTGGCGCGGTGAATTCGACTTCCTCGCTGCCTCGCTGGGCGAGAACGATGCCGACCGTCTTGCCGTCGAGTTGCTCACTCATGTATTCTCACATCGGGATAAAGCACGCGAACTTCGTAAATCATCGGCTTGCTATTACAACGCGCGTCGGTCGAGGACGGTTTCGAGACACGGCACGACGCATGCCTCCGGTTTCCGATACTCGGTCTCTTTCGGTGAGCCTAAAACAAGAACGTTTTTATGTTTTAGGCAGGCCTAAAGAGATATGGCACGAAGACGCCAACTGCTCGCATCGGGTGCAAGTCTCCTCGCCGTCAGTCTCGGCGGTTGCCTGGGAAGCGGTAGTAGTAGTAATAGTAGTGGAAGTGGTAATAATAGTACTGGCGATAACGCAAGTGCCGGTGCGAACGGGACGGACACGGCCGGTGGAACCGCTACGGGGACCGAAACGGCCGGGGAAACGACGTCGAGTTCGGATTCGTACACGGTCACGGTCAAGCCGAACCCACCGCACACGTTCGAGTCGGTGCCGGAGACGTACGCCATCATCCCGAGCGCGTGGCTCGATATCGGGATGGCGCTCGGGAAACAGCCCGCGGCCGCCGCGAGCTTCAAGCGCGCCCCGCTGAAGTACTACGACCAGCTCCCGAACGTCTCCTTCGACAAGGATTCGGTCACACTGCTCGCTGGCGAGGCGGAATCGGGCTACGACAAGGAGAACTTCTACGCCGCCGACGTCGACGTGCATCTCATCGACCCGCGACTCCTGAAGTTCTACGCGAACTGGAAGGATTCGGATATTCAGGAGATCGCACAAAATGTCGGGCCGTTCGCCGGGTCGACGATCCGGTTTGCGACGGACGGTACGCCGCCGTTCTACGACCTCTACGGTGCCTTCGAGAAGGCTGCAAAGGTCTTCCAGCGACAACAGCAGTTCCGCAAGTGGCAGTCGTTTTACGACGATTTTCACGAGCGCGTGACGTCGAAACTCCCACCGAAAGCAGAGCGGCCGTCGGTCGCGGCCATCTGGCGCGGTATCAACCCCGATTCGGGCGAGTTCCGCATCTCGGCGATATATGAAAAACAGAACAACACCCGAAGCTTTCGCACGCTCGGTCTCAAGGACGCCTTCGGGAAGCAAACGCCGGATGCGGCGATCGGCTACGAAGAACTGCTCGACGTCGATCCCGACTACATCGGCGGCGTCGGCTTGCTCACATCGATGAGCCACAAGGAATTCACCACGCAGGTCGTCGAGCCGCTCAAGCAGAACGAAAACGGGCAGAGCCTGAGCGCCGTCAAAAACGGCAACATCGTCCGTACCGGCGGCCAGTACATGGGACCGATCGTCGATCTATTCTCGACGGAGGCGCTGGCGAAACAGGTCTTCCCCGACCAGTTCGGCAAGTGGCCGGGATCGATCGGCGACGTTCCGAAA
>Ga0079226_10004533_pt1 | contig 10616 bp, 23 predicted proteins | sample Poulit2014_FD_76345 | JGI IMG/M metagenome (GOLD analysis project Ga0079226, IMG submission 76345) | Agricultural soil microbial communities from Georgia to study Nitrogen management - Poultry litter 2014 | ecosystem: Environmental > Terrestrial > Soil > Agricultural land | place: USA: Georgia...
GGGTGGGGGTGGTTTGGCCGGTGATCAGCGACATCAGGGAGGGCATCAGGTCGGGGTTGGACAGAGCCAACCGTGTGGCCATCCACTGCTCCAGCTCTTCGGGGTCGGGGGCGTCGTCGGGGCTGAACCCGTTTTCGCGTAGGACGGCCTCCCGTGACAACACACCCTTGTCGTAGAGGGACTGGGCTTCGGTGGAGCGGTTGGGGCGTTGGACCAGTTCAGCGCTGGAGTACCACACCACCCACTGTTGGGGGTCCGGCTCACCCAGAGCTTTCAGGGTGGGCCACAGGTACTCCTGGGTGAGGGCGTCGCAGATGACTGCGATCAAGGGTTCCACGTGCAGCTTGATGGAGGCTTCTTCCAGCTGCCAGGCGCCCCAGTGGTTGGCTTGGGCGGTGCCGGTGATGACCTCACCGGGTAGGTCGGCTCCCCCGGCGAACCTGTGGATGGCGTCTTTACGCATCTCCGACACCGATGAGGACAGGTCGGAGGCAAACGTCAGGTGCTGGATTTTGCCGACCGCCTCGTCGGGGACCTTGACGACGATGGGTACCACGGCTGAGGCGTCGTCACGGTCACCAATGGGGGTGAGCATGGCCTCCATCAGGGCTGCGGTGAAGGGGTCTTGGTGTAGGGGTTGGGTGGTGCCGGGGTCGGTTTGGGAGGGTTGGGGGGTGGTGGCTGAGTGGGGTACGGCCAGCACCCCGGCACCGGCCAGGCGTGAGTCCACCGAGGCGCTGATGTGGTCGGACAGCCCTTTGATTTCGCGGAGGGCGGGGATGGTGGCCCGTACTGGGGAGTCGGGTTCCCAACCTCGGCGGGGGTGGGGAATCCATATGCGGATGATGGTGGAGTTGTCGGGGGTGACGGTCACTGTCTGCCCGGTGTCGGGCAGGGTCAGGCGTGTGTCACCTCGGTTGGAGACTTTGATTTCGTCGTTGGAGACCACGTACCAACTTTTTTCGGGGATGCCTTTGTCGGGTTGGGGGTCCAACCCCACCAGGTAGGTTTCGCCGGGTACGGACAGGTGGATGGCCAGGCGGCGTAGCATTTCGCCTTGGCCTACCGGGCCGTAGTGCAGGTCGGCCAGGACTTGGTGCGCCAGTTCGGCGTTGGGGTGTTCGTCGAGTTCGGCGGGGGTGGGTTCGGCGGTTCCGTCTGGGGTTTGGCCGATGAACAGGGTGCAGCGGCTGATGGCGTTGGCCAGCCACCGGCAGGCGTAGCGCAGTTCACCAACGGTGTCGTAGTAGCCCCATATTTCGTCTTGCCAGTCGGTTGCGGTGGCTGTGCGTCGGATTTGTGTTCGCCCCACCAGGGTGGCGGAGGCCAGGGTGACTTGGCGGGTTTGTTCCTGGCCGGTGGTGTTGGTGGCGGTGCCTTGGCGGGTGTGGCGACGGAACAGGGCCATTTTTAGTCCCTTTCTTGGTCGGCGAGCCATCCGGTGGCGTAGGACATGGCCAGAACCAGGGCGGGGATTTGGTAGGTGGGGTGGTGCCCGTACAGGGCGGCCAGGGTGATGGTGGCGGCGCTGACCCATACCCCTAGGCACCAGTGGCAGGTGGCCAGTGTCAACGCCAGGTTGCGTAGGGGGGTGGGTGGGGGGATGTCGTGGCCTTGTTGGGCTTGGGTGCGTAGGTGTTTGGGTTGGGCGATGCGGTGCAGGAGGGCGGCTCTGGGGCGGTCCAGGAGGGTGTCTGTGGTGGCCAGGCGTGTGAGGCGCGCGGCGGCGCCGGTGGCGGTGATGAGGGTGACAAAATCCAACACACACCTACAGTATCGGCGTATAAACACTTCGTGGTGATGGCTGGTAGGAGGACCCATATGGGATGCAACTGCGGAGGTGGGGGGTTGTCAGCCGCGCGCCTGCACCCCAACCCGCCCCAGAACACGGGTGAACGGTGGGAGGTGACCTACCCCAGCGGCGCCGTCGAGACGTTCCGAGCCCAATGGCAGGCCCAGCACGCAACATCGGTCAAGGGCGGTTCCTACCGCCGTATCACCACCGGCCCCAAACGCTGACCGCCCCGGGGGTGCGCCCACAAAAAAAGGGGGGTGCCCCGCGTATGTCGCGGAACACCCCCCTTAGGGCGGGTCACTTCACTTTACCGACGACAGGTGCTCTTCCGCCTCGGCTACGGCGTCGTTGAGCGCCAGGTAGGTGTTGGTCTCCCATGTGATCCCTGCTTCCTTCTCACGCAGGGTGTTGGCGTCCAGGGCCTCTTGGGCTTGCTTCAGTTGTTTGATTGCGGCTTTCTTCTCTTCACTCTTTCTACGGAACATGGTTCCCCTTTCTGTGGTTGGTTGGCGGTAGGGCCTTGCCTTGACGGCAGTTATGGGGTCGGTCAGGTAAGCGGGGAGCGGGGGTTGGTTCACGCCCCCTTGTTCGGTCAACGTAGGGCGCGGGGGGTGTTGCCCCCGTCGCGGAACTCGACGTCGCCGTCCTTCCACAGCGCGAGCCTGCCGTTGGGATCGGCCAGGGTCCAGCAGCGTTCTGTTTTGTTGGTGGTGATCACGGGTTCCTCCTGGGGGTGACTGCGGGGGTGTGGGTGAGCGGGTCGTCGGCGCGGTCCCATGCCATGTACTTCTCCCCCCCCGGTAGTGGTGGTCAGTGGTCTGGTGGTTGGTGCCGTGCTCCGTCGTGATGGGTCATACGGCCTTGAGGTATCCGCCGGAGCGGAGGGTGTGGATGTGGAAGGCGACCTCGCGGGCCACGCGAGCAGGGCCCGGGTGGGTCTCGCCGCTGTGGAGCGGGTAGTGGTCGGCCCATGTGGAGGTCATCCATCCGCTGTGGTCGGTCCAGATGAGGGATTGGGCGGGGCCTGCGCCTGTGAGGTCGAGTCGGGCGTAGTTACGGCCCATGTGAGCGGCAGTCTCGGGGGTGTCGATGTGGGTGTGGGAGACGTGGATGCTGTGGGCGCGGAGCTGATCGGCTACCTGGTGGATGTAGGTGTGGTCCATGGGTTTCCCTTTGGTTGGGTGGTGTGGTGGCCCGGGGCGCTGTGTGCGCCCCGGGGGTAGGTCAGGTGGTGCCGTTGTCTTGCGGGTCTGCGGGTGCGGTGATCGGCCCATCCGCTGGGGTGCGAGAAACCTCGGTCGAGTCGCGGTGGGGGTTCCTCCGTAGCCGCATGAGACGGCGTGCGGCGCGGTCGATGGCGTCCTGGGTGGTCATGGTTACCCCTTCTCGGGTTCTTGGCCAAGGGCGGTGCGGAGTTCAGCCAGAAGGGTGGATACGCCCCCGGTGTCCCGGCGGTTCTTGTCCCACTTGTTGATGACGTCCTGCACGCGCAGGACCTTCACGGCGTCGGTCATCCACGGGTTGGGGACCTCGACGAGGGGGCCACGCACGGCCTCCCACTGCTTCTTGGACACTGTCTCGTCCGAGATGTGGCGGCCCCCGTCCCATGCGGTGACACCTCGGATGCGGCCGGGTGAGGTTTCCTCGAACACCATGTTGGTTTTGTCCCGGTAGAAGCGGTTGTTCATCTTGTTCCTTTCCTGTGGCGCCCCTTATGTAACCTACTGTACCACAGAATTGTTGGTGTGGGGGGCCACCCACCCCCGGGCGCACCCGGGGGCGGGTTGTGTTCAGCCCTTGAGTAGGGGTTTCAGCGTCGCGAGGAGGTCGCGGATCGTGCCCCAGTCAGCGGGGTCCCGGCGGGTGTCGGCGGGCTGCGTGCGCCTGGGGTCGACCCACATTCGGTTCTGTAGCCTCTGATCGAGTTGGCCGTCAGCGAAGGCGTCCGGCCTGTAATGGTGCGGGACCCGGGCGTTGGGGTCCTTGGGGTGGGGGTTGAGGGTGTAGCCCTGCACCCGGTACATGGGGTGCGTGGCGAGTACGAGGGTCATGACCTGTCGGCCATCGCCTGTGCGGATGGTGATCTGGTCGGCGGCGTCGGGGTCGGTGGTGGGTTGGCCGTCGGCGAGGTGGGTGAGGGTGAGGTCCACGGGTTCTCCTTGGGGTCAGTTCTGCTTGGTGGCTTTGGCTCGCAGCATCCGGGCGCGGCGTCGTAGCTCGTCCTGGAACCCGGCGAGTTCGTCGTTGGGGTTGCTGTCGATCTCGTCGGCCAGGCGGTCAGCGGTAGCGGCTAGGGCGAGGCGTTCGGTGTTGGTCATCGTGTGCTCCTGGGGGTTGTCGGCTTCCTCGGCGGTCATTGGGTTTCGTCGTCGTGGTCGCCCTCTGGTTTCTCCTCGCAGAGCATCGCGTAGCTTCCGGTGCTCTCTTCCCGGTTGATCTCTGCCACGGTCGTGTAGCCGTCACGGTCACTGCCGAACTGGGCGTAGCCCGTGACCACACCGGCGACGTGCACGCCTCGGGGGTTGTGGCCGGTGGCGCGGATACCGAGGGGGTAGGTTTTCGCGACGCGCTCTACGTCGGACGGGAACATGTAGTCGCCCTCTCCGCACAGCTCCTTGGCGGCCTTGTGTCCGGCCTCGGTCAGCAGCACGCGGTACGAGGAGCCGAACGCCAGTTCGCCGTACTCGACGAGTCCGCGCCGGTTGAGGGCCGCGTAGGTCCGTTCGTTCTTCTGGGCGACGAAGCGGTGTGCGTCAGGGGCAGCCATGTTCTTGAGGAAGACTTTCATGGTTTCCGAGAGCTTCAAGGGTTGTCCCTCCTGAGTTTCGGTGGGGGCGTTTCCCCCACCCGGTCAACACTTACTGTACCACACAATCTGGTGGGGAAACCCCGCCACCTGCACCCCGTGGGCACAAAAAAAGGGGGTCCAGCCGCGCAGCTGGACCCCCTTCGGGGCGATCAGACCGTATCGATCCAAACGCCCTGAACCTCTGCTGTGTCGTTGATCTGGTTGAACCAGGCGTCGAACTCGTCGATGTCCTGGGCTGCGGACAGACCCTCCACGGCCAGCGCCAGGGGGCTGTCTTCGGGGTGGCTCTGCACCCAGTCGCTGTCTCGGAGGATCGACACGACAGCGTCGCGCGTCTGGCTGATTGGGGCGTACTGGTCGCTGAGCACGTCAGCCAGGTTGATGGTGGCCATGGTCTCCCTTTCTGGGTTTCTGGAGGGGGTGTTTCCCCCACCTGATCAATACCTACTGCACCACACAATCTGGTGTGTGGTTCCCCCTTCGCTTCGGGCTCTGCCGTTAAGATTGCCGCATGAAGATGACATTCGTGAAGCACGCACGCCCCGGCGAACGGTTCGCAAAGGATGCTTTCGACTCACAAGTCGGACTGCCCATACCCGTGAACACAACAAGCGGGAAAAGCCGGGAAGGCTTCTTGCCGCAAACGTTTCCGAGGGTGGGAAATCCGTCACCTTGACGATCGAAGTTCAGGTCCTTCAACCAGACATGCCCATGAACGAGGGCGAAGCATCCGTAGCGCGTTGACGGCGGCGAAGGCCTCCACGGCGGGCCTGTCGGGGTTTGTTGACGTCCTCCCTGCCGTGAACGACAGGGATTCCTCTTGCCCGACTCATGCAAGGAGCGGGCTGACCCCGCCCTGAAGGGCGGGACTTGCGCCCAAACGATCAGGTTACTGGTTCACCTGCCGTTCGTAGTGGCGTCGCAGGGACCGCAAAGCCCTGCGTTTGGTCCACCCAGACCCACAGCCCTTGAGCCCGTCGGGCCAATCGCGGGGTTCGGCGAGGTATCCGTTGAAACTGTTGCGGACACTTCGCCAGTTCCCGGCTCGGGCGTGACCTATGGCGTATCGGGCGCTGGATCGGAGTTTCCGGTAGCCCTCACGGAAGCGACCGAGGCGGATGGCGCGGTAGGCGAAGAGCAGGTCATCGAGAACACCGACGGGGTAGACGTCAACCTCACCTCCGGGCGGGCGGGTGCTGTGCTTCACTTTCCCCCCTGGTCGTGGCGGGTGAGTTCCTTAGAGGTCTTGGCGCGACGCTTGAGGGTGCGGGTGTAGTCCTCATGACGCGCTTTGGCGATCATGGCCCGGTCGGCTGAGCGCAGAATGATGCCTTCGGTGGTGCCAGTTGCTTCGCTGTCGAGTGCAGCTTGGGTGCTGGGCAGGATCTGGGTGAGGTAGGAAGCCATCCCTTCCACATCGGTGGGCAGGTCGGTTGCGTCGACCCACCCCAAATCGGGCACCAGGGCCACCTGTTCACGTTCGGCCCACTCCTCCAGTTCGCCGCCTCGGGCGAAGTAGGTCTGTCCACCGCCCTCGCGCCAGCTGCTGATCCACTTGACCGGGCGTGCAAGAACCTCGGGTGGAACGGTGGCCACGTCAAACAGTCGGTGGCCAGTTGTGGTGCGGTTTCCGGCATACCAGCGGCTGCCGTCGGTAACCCTGCCGCCGTACACCTCCAGGTAGTGAACCTGGACGCCAGCTACGGGCGGGGTGAGGCGTTCAGCCAGGTCGCGCAGTTCCTCAACTAGACCCATAACGGGATTGACGATGTAGTCACCACGGGCGTGGATGAGCTGGTCGCGGGTGCCGATGACGTAGTCGCCGGTGGGGTCGAGGATGATACGTGCATTGGTGCCGTGGATTTTTTCTGACAGGTGGACTTTTCCGGCGAAGCTGAGGGGGTCTTCCTGGAGGAGGCCTTTGCCACGGATGCGGTGGTAGGTCGGGATGCTTGGGTACTTGGTGGCGCTGTCCAGGGCGCGGATTTCGTACTGACGCAAGTTGTCTCCTGTTTTGTCTTTGGTTGTCATCGGCAGTCGGGGCACAGGTCGTGCCCGCGTCGTTTTTTGCTGACGGGCGCGTACCAGCCGTCAGAGCGTGCCCACCGGCGGGCGTCAGACGCGCGCCTCACGGCGATAGGCGGATTGTAATAAGCGGGGCAGCCGGGCCGGGAGCACAGTAACGCGTACACCCGGCCCTGGCCATCGGTTCCTTGCACAACAGGCAAGTCAGAACGGGGGGTCGGCGGGTTGGGTTCCGGGGGTGGCCCATGGGTCATCGGCAGGGGGGGTGTTGCTTCTGGCTTGTTGGCCTCGGCTGAACCCTCCCCCCTGGTTCCCGTAACCCCCACTTTGACGGGGGGTGCGCTCCACCCTTGCGGTTGCGTACCGCAACGCGGGGCCGACCTCTTCAACGTCGACCTCGAAGACGGTCCGCTTCTCACCCTGTTGGGTTTCGAAGGAGCGCTGCTTCAGTCGGCCCTGCACGATGACGCGCATGCCTTTGGTCAGGGTCTCGGCGATGTTCTCGGCGTATTGGCGCCATACGGTGCAGGTGAGGAACATGGCCTCGCCGTCTCGCCACTCCCCTGCTTGGCGGTCGAAGGTGCGGGGGGTTGAGGCCACACGGAACTTGGCTACAGCGATTCCGTTGGCTGTGAAGCGTAGTTCGGGGTCGTCAACGAGGTTTCCGGTGATGGTTATCTGGGTTTCGCCTGCCATGGGTGCTCCTTAGAGATCGGCGCGGATGTCGGAAATGAACTGAGTGAGGGCGTGGCCGTCAATACCGGCCTCTGACGCGGCAAGCCAGATCTCCTCCTCCAGGTCGTCGGGGGCGGGCACGTCCTCTTCGAATTTCATGAGCGCATCGTTGACGGACTTGCGCAGCTGGGTGGCTTGAGCGTCGGTCAGGGTGACATCGCTGCCGTACATGCGGGTGGCTGATGTGGCGGCGGTGCGGATGTATTCGATGTCCACAGGTCAGTTCTCCTTCTCGGGGTTGATTTTGCGGGTGCGGACGCGGTGCGCGGCGCTGTACTGGGCGTGCATGTCCAGCTCCTGGGCTGCGGTTTCGAGCGCCCGGTTCGCTCCGGTGCGGTAGGCGTCGTGGATGCCGCGCCGGATGATGTCGGCGAGTTCGGTGTCACCGTTGGTTCGGCGCATCACCAGGTCGTGGGCGATTTGCGCGGCGTCGGTGATCGTGTCGGGGTGGGTGATGTCAGGTCTCCTTCGGGTTGAGTTTTGGGGTTGCGGGTCGCGGGGTGGGGTGGCGGTACTCACGGAGGCGTCGCCACGTGCGGCGCGGTCGGGTCGCGAACAGGGCGCCGATCCAGGCCAGGCCGATCGCGTCGGCGGTGTGCTTGCGGTACCAGGGCAGAGTGCGTGAGGAGTTTCGGTGCCCCCAGCCATGTAGCCGGCGCCTGAGCTCTTGGAGGGGGCGGGTTCCGCCGATCAGGCCCATGTCAGGTCTCCTCGAGGGGGTCGTTGAGTTTTTGGGCGCATTCCCAGGTGTCGCACATGTCGAGCTCCACGTTGTGTTCGCGCGGGTGGGCGGCGGGGTCGTCGGTCATCAGGGCGGTGGCGTGTGCGATCCACGCATCACCCATGTTCCCGAGGGTGGGGCCGGGCAGGTGCCAACCGCAGGCACACGATGCGGTGCGGGTTGTGTGGTCCAGGCGGGGGGCGTGGTTGGTGAACAACCATGCGTGGTCGGGGCATAGGAGCACCTCCGGGGATGGCTGGCGGAGCCACCGCTCCCCTGGTGGTGGCCCGTCAGCGGCGTCGTGTGTGGCGCCGCATGTGGGGATGGTGCAGGCGCGCAGCACGGTCCCGTCCGGTCCGGTCGTGTACGTCAACGGGTGTCCTCTCCGAGTAGGGCGCGGGCGAGGCGTTCGGCCGTGATCCACATTGGGTAGCCGGTCTCGTGCTCCCGGTACGGTGCGAGCCACGCCATGTTGTTCGCGACGGTGTCGAGATGGACAGCGAGTGCCTGCTGAACCGGGTCAGGGTTGGTGCGTGCGGCGTCGGCCGCTTTTTGGAGGAGTCTCGCGGTAGGCCACGTGGTGCGAGCCGGGGTGTCACTCATCGGGTCTCCTTCTTGAGGTGTAGTGAGCATCTGTGTATGGGGCCCTGATGAAGCGCCCCGCCTGATAGCCCCAGGCGGGGCGCTTCGTGCTCACTGCATGATGGGGTTTTCTTCGGGGCGGTACACGAGAGTGAGTGGACCCCAATTCCTGTCGACGGTCTCGACGTTTTCGCCCCCGGTGTGGGGCATGTAGTGGGCGTTGATTGCATACAGGTGATCGTGGTTTCGGTCGTCGGCGTAGATGAACCAGACCTCCCCGTCATCGTCACGGGTCAGGTCGCCGGCCTGAGGGGTGTAGTTCATTAGTCCTCCTTGTTGATGATGTGCAGGTCCCAGGTGTCGATGATTTGAGGCAGGGGCGCGGCGTATCCGGGGAAGTCACAAGGGAATCCGCTGCTGTTGATCCTTTGGCGGGAGGGTGGGCCAACTGCCGTCCACCTCAGCCTCTGGGTCGGTGTGGCGCAGGTACTCCTGGAAACTTGCGCACTGCTGGGCGCGCCACTGGGTTTGGTGTTCGTGTAGTTCGTCGGGGGTGAGCCTGTGTAGGGATGGGTGGTTCAGGGTTGCGGCTGCCACGTACAGGCTCATGCGGCAGTCGTACAGGGCGCCGTGGGCGGAGTCTTCGTCCCACACGATGGTGGGCCACTTGGGGGTGACGAGCTGTTCCACGCAGGTGCGGAGCTGGTGGGCTCCTTGGGTCTTGGACACTCGGCGCCGGTAGGGGTCCAGGTGTTTCGACAACACGAGCGTGTCCACCACCGGGCGCACCGGGGCTCCGATGAGGGTTTCCAGGGGGGCTCCGAGGTGGCGGCGGCATTCCCTGTCCAGGACGGTCAGGTCGTAGCTGATGTTGTGCCCGACCAGGGGTTGGTTTGCGGTGGTGATCTGGGTGATTTGGTTGACGATGTGGGTGGTGGCGGCGGTGGGGTCTGTGCCGTGTTCTTGGACTTTTTTTGTGGTCAGGCCGTGGATTTGTGTGGCTTCTTCGGGCACGTCCACGCCGGGGTTGACGATCTGTTCGGTGGTTTGGGTGGGCTGGTTGCCGCCGACGTGTGCGAACCCGTATTGGACGATGCGGGCCTGTTGGGGGTCGCTGCCGGTGGTTTCCAGGTCGAACCCGCTCATTCGGATCATGGGGGCCCTTTCTGTGCGGGGTGGGTGTGGGTTCCAAGGTTGGGGGCCGGTGGGGACAGGCCGGGGCGGGTGGGCGCGGTTCCTTTCTGGTTCGGGGGCACAAAACCCCGGCCCGAGCCTGACGTTTAGGCTCGGGCCGGGGCGGGTTCCTTCATCTTTAGTCTTCGAGATTGTGCTCGGGCAGGTAGTAGCCCTGACGCTGGAGGTCGTCGATGAGGTCCTCTGGGTCGGGGTGCACGCCCTCCCCTTGCGTCCACTCAATCCAGTTGGCCACGATCTGAAGGACTTCTTCAGATCCTTGCGACATCAATTTTCGGCCTAGTTCGGCGGCTTGTTCCATGTTGAGCATGGGTGGTTCCTTCCTGAGTCTCGAGGGGAAGGGGCGCACCCGGTGGTGGGTGCGCCCCTTTGTTGGTGATCAGTAGGCGCTGCGGGCGGCGTGGGCGGCCTGCTCGTGGGTGGGGTACTCGGCGATCTTGCTGACGCTGACGATGCGGCCGGAGGGGGTCAGGCGGCGGATGGTGTAGCCGCGTACGCGCTGCTCCGGGAGGGCAGCCTTTTTGCTGTCCTTGGTGATGAACAGCACCCCGCCGTCGCGGTCAGGGAAGGTGTCTTCCTGGACCTTTGTGTCCAGGATTTCCAGGTTCTCCGGGTCGAAGAAGCCGCCGGTGTGGCGGGCCTGGATCTGTTCGATGGTGGGGTTCATTGCCTGTTCCTTTCCGGGGTTCGGGAGGGGGCGGTTTCCCCTCTGCCCTGTTAACACCTACTGTACCACACAAAGTGTGGGGGGCAAA
>Ga0079226_10004534_pt1 | contig 10615 bp, 8 predicted proteins | sample Poulit2014_FD_76345 | JGI IMG/M metagenome (GOLD analysis project Ga0079226, IMG submission 76345) | Agricultural soil microbial communities from Georgia to study Nitrogen management - Poultry litter 2014 | ecosystem: Environmental > Terrestrial > Soil > Agricultural land | place: USA: Georgia...
ATGAACCCGTGCAGTACGGACAGCCCGGCCAGTGCCGGGATCGCCAGGTACATTGCCGCCTTGCGCGAACGGTGGATGGCCAGCATGACAACCGGTATCAGCAACACGAGGCCGATCTCGAAGAACATCGGGATTCCGATGATGAACGCGATCAGCGCCATCCGCCACGGTAGTGACTTACCGCCCCCGGTGAGAATCTTGTCCACAATCTCGTCGGCTCCGCCGCTGTCGGCAAGCAGCTTACCGAGCATCGCACCGAGCACGATCAGCACGCCGACACCGCCGAGTACGTCGCCGACACCACCCAGGAAGGTTCCGGCGACATCGTCCAACGCGATGCCACTGGCGATCCCTACGAACAACGATCCAATGGTCAAAGACAGGAACGCGTGCATCTTGAACTTGACTATCAGTACAACGACGATGGCGATCCCGATCGCGGTGACGATGAGGGCCTGCGTGTCGTGGCCACTCCATGCCTGGTGAATCTCCTCAACCGTGTCGTCGGCGGCGAGTGCCCCGAGTGTGTTCAGCATGGTGTGGCTCCTTCACTCGGCTGTTGTGGGTGATTCATCGCGTTGCTCACTGCGTTCCGGTGGCCTGCGGGCGAGCATCGGTACAGAAGGCGGCTGCTTTGGCGGTGATATCCGCCCAACGCCGTTCGACCACGTCCGCCGGCGCCACGACGGACGTTCCCGCGGTGACGGCGAGCGCACCCGCGTCGAGATAATCCGCCGCGTTACCGTTGTCGATTCCCCCGGAAGGCACCAGCGGAACCTCCGGTAACGGCCCCTGCAGGTCGGACAGGTACTTGGGGCCGCAGGCACGTGCGGGGAAGATCTTGACCATGTCCGCTCCCAGCTCGGCTGCCGTGATCACTTCGGATGGTGAGAACGCGCCGAGGATCACCCCCGCGTCACTCGCGTGTGCCAGTCGAACGATGTCGGCGGCGTCGGGTCCCATCCCGGGAGTCACCACGAACCGTGCGCCTGCGGCGATCGCTTCGCCGGCCTGCGCGGCCGTGCGAACCGTGCCGGCACCGACCACGGCTCCCGTATCCGGTGCGGCCTCGACCGCGGTCCGCAACAACCTGGGTAGTTCCGCGATCGTGAAGGTCAGTTCGATGACGCGGATTCCGCCGGTCACCAGTGCCGCGGAAAGGGCGGCCACGTCATCGACGTGCGGCGCGCGCACCATCGACAACACCCGGTCCTCCCGTAGTGCTGCCAGCGGGTCCGGCGGATTGACGGTCGAGTTCACAGTGGGTGTGTCCCTTCGTTCGTACGGCGAAACGGGCCGCGCCGGCGCAGAAGCGGGCCACGCCGGTGCCGCCGCAGTCGCGCACCGCGGATCGGCCAGTCGACAGTCAACGGCCCACCTCAGAACCACGTACGCAACAGGTCGACCACGACAGGCTCGTCCGCGTCCGGGTCGTCGACAACCGGAATGAGGGTCCATTTGTCGAACGCGGTGCACGGATGCGACAGGCCGAGCCGTAGTTCGTCGCCGATCCGTACCGGTGCTTCGGCCCCACGATCGAAGGCGAGGAACGCGTGCTGGTCGTTGAGTGCGGTCACCTCGACCCCGGACAACGTCGCAGCCCGGTCCTGTCGCGTTCGCGGACGCAAGCGCTGCACCTCCGGTAGTCCCTCGTCGAACGGCAGGTCGCGCTTGCCCGCATCGACCAGCGCCATTCCCGGTTCGGGCTGGGAGGACACCCGGACCCACCCGTGCATCGCGGCGACCAGACCGGGACCGCTGGTCCGTGGTTCGGAACCCAGCGGGGAGATGTAGCGGTAGAAGCCGTCGTCGTGGACCAGATACGCACCGCTGCGCAGCACGACGCGCGTTCCGGACCCGGCCAACCCGGCCAGCTCCTCGGCCACGACGTCGAAATAGGCGCTGCCGCCCGCTGAGACCACGGGTGTTACCGACCCGTCATAGTAGCCCGCCGAATCGAGTCGGTGGTGATCTCCGACCAGGTCACGCAGGTACGAGCGCACCACCTCACGACTGCGCTCGTCGCTGGCGTGGGCGAGGGCGCCCTCGTAGCCCGCGACGCCGGCCAGCCGCAGGTGTGGCGAGGCCGCAACCGCGTTCGCGACGTCGAGGCTGGTCGCCGGATCGCGGGTACCGGTTCGTCCACCTGCGCCACCACGTTCGACCAACACACCCAGCCGGTTCTGCGGTACGGTGCCGGCCGCATGCGCGGCCAGGGTTTCGGCCATCAATTCGACCGTGCGTACCGCATCGGCCCACACGAGAATCTCGAGCTCCGGTTCGCGGGCGAGTTCGTCGGCGATCCACCGTAGCGTCACCGGGGAGGTCACGGCATTCGCGACCATGATCCGGCTGACGCCGAAGGCGCGGGCGACAGCCAACTGCGCCTGGTTCGCCACGGTGATCGCCCATGCGCCCGCGGCGAGTTGCTGTTGCCAGAGCTGTGGCGCCATGGTCGCTTTGCCGTGTGGGGCGAGATCGAGGCCGCGTTCGGCGCACCACCGCGCGAGCGAGTCCCGATTGTGCTCCAGTGCATGCCGGGAGACGGTCAGTAACGGTGTCGGGAACTGCGAGAGGCTCGGCTGCTGTCCGCGGATCTCCTCGATCGTCTTCCCCCAAAGTGCGGGGGGAATCGCCTTGTGGCGCCAGTCGACACGTTCCTCGGCCAGCGAGGCAACGGCTGCACGGTTCATGGTGGCCGGAGACCGTGACATCTACACTCCTGAATTGCGTATGTTGCAATCAACATTGCGTAATTTGTTCTCTTCTTTTAGCATTGTCCCGAAATCCGCGTCAAGTGGGCTGCGGCAACCCCCCGAACGGAAAGGAAGGGTGCACAGCGGTGCACGAGTGGGAAACGAGTCGCGCACTGTGCCTCGGTGAAGCCATGGGCGTACTCCACCCCGACCAACCGGGCGGACTCACCACATCCAGCCTGCTGCGCTGCTCCGTCGGTGGTGCCGAAGCGAACGTGGCCGGCGCGCTCGCCGCCCTCGGGGTGGAGACAACCTGGCTCTCACGCCTCGGCAACGACCCCCTGGGGGAACTCGTGGCAAGCGACCTCACCAGACGCGGCGTCACCGTGCTGGCCGAACGGGACGAGGAACGCCCCACCGGCCTGTACCTGAAGGAAATCACCGACACCGGAAGTCGGATGCACTATTACCGCAACGGGTCAGCGGCCACTGCCTTGACCGGATCGGCACTGACCACACCCGCAACGCGGAAGCTGCTGCCGGACTGCGACGTCGTCCACACCTCCGGTATCACCGCAGGTATCCTCACCGAACAGTCCGATCTGCTCACCCGACTTGCCGAAATCCGGGACAGCCACGGATTCCTGCTGAGCGTCGACCTGAACTGGCGTACCGCGGTATGGCACGACCGGGACACGTCCCGACTGTGGCAACTGCTCCGCGATGCCGACGTGCTACTGCTCGGCTCCGACGAGGCAGCGGCAGCCCTGGGAACATCCGAGCCCGAGCGACTACGCGCGCTCCTCGGGGACCGCCCCCGACTCGTCATGAAGTCCGACGCGCACCAGGCCACCGAAATCGACCCGGACGGGAGCACAACAACGGTGCCCGCACTCGACGTCGACGTGGTGGAACCCGTGGGTGCCGGGGACGGCTTCGCCGCGGGGTATCTGGCAGCCCTACTGGCAGGCCACGACAGCACCCGCCGGTTACGGCAGGGGCATCTGCTCGCCGCCGGTGTGCTGGCCCAACCGGGAGATCACGCCCCACCGCCGGAATCCGCAACCCGTCGGGTCCTGCTCGAGGCGAATTCCGAGGACTGGAACGCCACACGGGTCGGCCCGTCCGGAATCAGCTCCCCCGCGCTCGCGCGTACCGGAGGACGCGGATGAGCCAGAGTCTGACCCGCGGGCTACACATTCTCGGTGAACTGGCCGCGACACCCCGTTCACTGGACGAACTGGTGCAGACCATGGGGGTGCACAAAACCACCGTGCTGCGGCTACTCCGTGCGATGGAGCGCGAACGCTTCGTACGCCGCGACGACCAGCACCGGTACTCGCTCGGATCCCGACTGTTCGAACTGGGCACGAGCTCGCTACAGCAGCACTCGATCCGCGATGTCGCGCTGCCACACCTGAAACGGCTCGGCACCCGCACCGATGGTCAGACGGTCCACCTGGCCGCGTACGAGGACGACCGGGCGGTGTACATCGCCAAGGTGGAGAGCACCAACCCCGTCCGGATGTACTCCCGTATCGGGCTCTCGGCGCCGCTGCACGCAACAGCGGTCGGCAAAGTACTGACCAGCGAACTACCCAGCCGGGAACTGCGACAGGCACTGGATGGCACGGACTTCCACCCGTTCACCGCACGCACCATCACCGATCCTGCAACCTACCGGCAGGCACTCGCGGACGTTCGCGAGCACGGCTGGGCCGAGGACGCTGCCGAACACGAGGACTTCATCAACTGCGTCGCGGCCCCGATACGGGACGGCACGGGACGGATCATCGCGGCTGCATCGATCTCGGTACCCGATGTGATCCTGAGCAGGGAGCAGGTACGGGCGCTGGTGCCCTACCTGCGCGAGACTGCCACCGACATCTCGGACGACTGGGTCGATCCACAGGCCCAAGGATGACCGAAACCGCAACGACAGAAAGGACACCACCATGAGCAAGACCAGTGTGCACACAGACAACGCCCCCGCACCGGCACACAGCTTCCCGCAGGCGGCTGCGAAGAACGGCATCCTGCAGGTCTCGGGACAGGGACCGGTCGATCCGGTCAGCAACGAGGACGTCTCTCCCGGCGACGTTCGCACGCAGACGACCCGCACGTTGCAAAACGTCGAGGCCATACTCACGGCCGCCGGATCCGGGTGGGGCGACGTGCTGATGCTGCGGGTGTATCTCGCGAGCCAGGACGACTTCCCGGCCATGAACGAAGCCTACGCTGCGTACCTGGCCGAACGCCTCGGGAGCGACGAGGTGGCGCCGTGCCGCACCACGGTCACGGTCGGGCTTCCCCGCCCGACCATGCACGTCGAGATCGACGCCCTGGCTGTCCAGGGCTGACACCGCTCGCTGTGGTGGCCCACCGCGTCGCCGTGTTGGCCCGTGGCACGCGCCCACTGGCCGTGCACGTGGTTCTCGCACCGTGGCGGGAGCGCACGGCGACGTAGGTAACCAACACAGCGGTGTGACACGGAAAATGTGACACACAAACGCGTCAGAGTTGGTCGACCCGGGTGATCGTCAGGACAGGGGCTCCCGCCTCGTCCGAAGCGGGAAGGTCGATCTCGGCTGTGATGCCCCAGTCGTGATCGCCCTCCGGGTCGTCCAGGATCTGCCGGGCACGCCACAGACCGGGCTCCTGTTCGATCATCAACAGGGCAGGACCTCGCGCGTCCGCATCAGTGTTGATCTCACCGTAGCGCTCGAAGTAGGGGTCCAGCGCCTCCGCCCAGGAATCGGCGTCCCAGCCCGAGCCCCCGTCGAGTTCGCCGAGCTTGTCGTAATTCTCCCGCGCGGCGAGCTCGACCCGACGGAACATCGCGTTGCGAACCATCACTCGGAACGCGCGTTCGTTCGCGGTGATTCGGTCCGGGTCCTGTTCCGGTGGGCGAGGTCCGGCATCGGCTCCCGTGCCCTCCCCTCCCGGATTCTGCAGTGCCTCCCATTCGTCCAACAGGCTCGAGTCGACGGCTCGCACCAGTGCACCCAACCACTCGATCAGGTCGGTGAGTTCCTCGTCCTTCGCCTCCGCGGGCACGGAGTGTCGCAGCGCGTCGTAGACATCGGCGAGGTAACGCAGTAACACTCCCTCCGAACGCGCCAACGAGTAGAACCCGATGTACTCGACGAAGTTCATCGCTCGCTCGTACATGTCACGGACGACCGTCTTCGGAGAGAGCTCGTAGTCGCGCACCCACGGGTGCCCCTGGGCATACGTCGAGTACGCAGCCTCGAGCATCTCCTCCAACGGCTTCGGGTGGGTGATGTCCTCGAGTTCGGCCATCCGGTCCTGGTAATCGAGTCCCTCGGCCTTCATTTCCGCAACGGCCTCACCCCTGGCCTGGTAGCGTTGCGCGGACAGCACCGGCCTCGGGTCATCCACAGTAGATTCCACAATGGAAACGATGTCCAGCGCATAACTGTCCGATTCGGGGTCCAGCAACTCGATCGCAGCCAGCGCGAACGGCGAGAGCGCCTGGTTCAGCGCGAAATCCAGCTGCAGTTCACCGGTGATCCGCACCCACCGCCCGTTCTCGTCGGGTTCGGCGAGTTCCTCCACGACGCCCGCCGCACGCAGTGCGCGATAGATCGCGATCGCGCGGAGGATGTGTCTGCGTTGCGCGGGCCGAGCCTCGTGATTGTCCTCCAACAGGTGCCGCATCGCGGGCACCACGTCTCCCGGACGCGAGATCACGTTGAGCAGCATGGCGTGACTGACCTCGAAACTCGAACTCAGCGGTTCGGGCTCCGAGGCGACCAACCGGTCGAACGTGCTCTCGGTCCAGTTCACGAACCCCTCGGGCGCCTTCTTGCGGGTAATCTTGCGTTTCTTCTTCGGGTCGTCACCGGCCTTCTCCAACGCCTTCGCGTTCTCGATGACGTGTTCCGGCGCCTGCACCACGACCAGCCCCGCGGTGTCGTACCCCGCGCGTCCGGCACGTCCGGCCACCTGGTGAAACTCCCGTGCCTTGAGGTGTCGTTGTCGCGTGCCGTCGAACTTGGTCAGCGCGGAGAACACCACCGTGCGGATCGGAACGTTGATCCCCACACCGAGCGTGTCTGTCCCGCAGATCACCTTCAGCAACCCGGCCTGTGCGAGTTGCTCCACCAGCCTGCGGTACTTGGGCAACATGCCCGCGTGGTGCACTCCGATGCCGTGCCGGACCAGCCGTGACAGCGTCTTTCCGAACCCGGCGGAGAACCGGAACCCGCCGATCGTCTCGGCGATCTCGTCCTTCTCCGCCCGTGTGCACATGTTGATGCTGCTCAGCGCCTGCGCTCGCTCCACGGCAGCAGCCTGGGAGAAGTGCACGACGTAGATCGGCGCCTGTCCTCCGGACAGCAGCCCGGAGACCGTCTCGTGCATCGGGGTCATCGCGTACCGGAACGTCAACGGAACGGGTCGTTCCCCGGAGCTGACGACCGCGGTGGGCCGACCGGTGCGCCGGGTCAGGTCCTTCTCGAAGAAGGACACGTCGCCGAGCGTCGCCGACATCAGTACGAACTGGGTGTTCGGCAGCTCCAGCAGCGGGACCTGCCACGCCCAACCGCGGTCGGGGTCGGCGTAGAAGTGGAACTCGTCCATCACGACCTGCCCGACCTCGGTCTCCGTTCCGAGGCGCAGTGTCATGTTCGCCAGGATCTCCGCGGTACAGCAGATGATCCTCGCATCGGGGTTCACACTCGAGTCGCCGGTGAGCATCCCGACGTCGTCGGCACCGAACACTTCGATCAACGCGAAGAACTTCTCCGATACCAGCGCCTTGATGGGCGCGGTGTAGAAGGTGCGCTCACCGCGTGCCAGGGCCGCGAAATGGGCGCCGATGGCGACCAGGCTCTTTCCGGACCCGGTCGGAGTCGACAGGATCACGTGCGACCCGGAGACCGCCTCGATCAGCGCCTCCTCCTGGGTCGAGTAGAGTTCGACGCCCTGCTCGGCACTCCACGTGGAGAACGTCTCGAACAGCGTGTCCGGATCGGCATCGGCGGGCAGCATCTCGCGCAGACTGGAAGTTGTCACCACTGCAATCTTGCCATCCCGGCCTCACTACGATTCGGCCAAACCCGTAGGCTGACACACCACCCGGGTCGGGGGCCGGTCGCCCAGCCCGGGCAAGGTACGCAGGTGGAACCCGGAGGGTGACATGGCTCAGGACATTGTCCCGATCGAGCTCGGACTGCCGCAGGGCGACTTGGTGAGCCTGTGGGCTCCGCGCTGGCGTGAGGACGGCGAGGAGTGGGAAGCGTTCCTCGGTGAGGACGAGGATCTCTACGCGTTCCCCGACTCGGCGCACCTGGCGGCGTTCATCCGCACCAACGAGCAACACGACCTCGCGGACCATCCCGCATGGGACACGGTCCCCGCGCTGAACGTTCCGGAACTGGTCCCCGACGACGACCACTCCTACGACCTGGTGGGCGTGGCCGAGATGTTGGCGGACAAGCCGAATTCGTGGGCGATCAGTGAGCTCGCCGAGATCGTCAACATCGTACGCTCGTTGGCGGACGTGTGTGATCTGGAGGGCGTGCACGAGGTGCTGGACGCCTACGAAGGCTTCTCGCTGCTGGAGCAGGGCAAACTGCCCTTCACCGGACGAGAGGGCGAACGCCTCTGGAACGAGCTGTCGCAGGCCGTCTCCGAGAACTGGGACACCGTACTGGACTCCATCGACCAGTTGGTCATGACTCCCGAGATCGACGACACCGCGTTGGACCGGGCGGCCGAGGAACTCGCCGCCTACCACGAGGAGTCGGCGGAAGCCGGGGCCGGAGTGGATACCGAGGCCGGCGACTCGGCCGACGACTCGCAGAATTCGGACACGGACTCCTCGAACGGCACCGACGGCACGTCGGATGAGGAGGACACCGACGACGAACAGGAGGAGGGCTTCTGGGCCGAGGTCGGCATCGACCCCATCAAGATCATCCTTGACGAGCAGGAATACTACACGCTGCGCTGCTACCTCGACGACGAACCGATCTTCCTCGGCTCCGACGGCCTGATCGATGTCTACAAATCGGAGCGCACGCTGATTCGGGCGCTGGCCGATGCCGGCCAGAATTTCGCCGACACGGACCTCGCCCAGGTCGTCACCTGGGACGACGTGGTGGCGAAGGGCACCGCCGGCGAGTTGGAGATCGAGGTCACCCACGACAACACCTACGTCCTGGCGGGACTCGAGAGCGACATCGACGACGGACTCGATGCGATCGACCCCACCCAGCTCGAACTCGCGGTGGAGTTGTTGACCGACGTCGCACAGTGGGCGGACGATGACAGCGCGGCCGCGCTCGCGCCGTCCGAGAGCCTGGGATGGCTGGTCTCCTACGTGTTGCGACCGGATCCGACACGGCTGGCTCCCAGCGCCCCGTTCGACGCGGAGCGATCCGCGTGGCACGAGCTGGTGGAGTCGTTCACGGAACGCCTCCGGACCCACTGATCACTACCGGACTCACCCACCCGTCCCACTCCGGTTCAACAACTCCGCGTAACCGGGCTTGATGATCCTGTCAATGATCTCGAGTCGTTGGCCGAAATCGATGAATGCCGATTTCATCGCATTGATCGTGAACCATTGCAGCTCACCGAGCCCGAACCCGAACGTGTCGACCAACCGTTTGAATTCGGACGACAACGAACAGTCACTCATCAACCTGTTGTCGGTGTTGACGGTCACCCGGAACCGGAGACGGGACAACATCCCGACCGGGTGTTCGGCGATCGACGGGGCCGCGCCGGTCTGCACATTCGACGAGGGGCAAATCTCCAGCGGGATCCGCAGATCCCGCACATAGCTGGCAAGTCTGCCGAGTTCGTGACCATTCCGACGGTTTCCGGAAATGTCGTCGACAATACGCACCCCGTGCCCGAGGCGTTCGGCACCGCAGTACTGAATCGCTTCCCAAATGGATGCCAGTCCGAATGCCTCGCCCGCGTGTATCGTGAAGTGTGCGTTTCGAGCGTTCAGGTACTCGAACGCGTCCAGATTCCTGGTTGGCGGAAACCCTGCCTCCGGACCCGCGATATCGAATCCGACCACCCCGTCGTCGCGATACCGGACCGCCAATTCCGCGATTTCCAGCGACCGTGCGTGTTGACGCATCGCGCACACCAACGTTCCGATGGTTATGTCCCTGCCGCGTTCGGCAGCGCGACGTTTGCCGTGAGCAAATCCTTCCTGCACCGCCTCGACGACCTCGTCGAGCGTCAGCCCCCGCTCGACGAACAATTCGGGCGCGTGACGAATCTCGGCGTACACCACACCGTCGTCCGCCAGGTCCTCGGCACACTCCGCAGCGACCCGGACCAGCGCCTCGCGGGTCTGCATCACGGCACCGGTATGCGCGAATGTGCGCAGGTAGGTTTCCAGCGCACCGGAGTTCGCCGCGTCGTGGAACCACTGGCGCAATCGGGACGGATCGGTGGACGGCAGCTGCCGGTACCCCGCATCCCGTGCCAGCTCGATCACGGTCTCCGGGCGGAGCCCGCCGTCGAGATGGTCGTGCAGCAACACCTTTGGAGCGCGCCGAATCGTTTCCGAGCTCAACCGTGTAGCCGTCTCCATACGGTGCACATTACCCAGCACCTGGGCACCTTCGGACGATGCCGTGGCTGTTCACCCACTCGATGGCCGCATCCGCACAGATCGCACTACATCACACCGCGCATCACACTGTCGGTACTTTTTTGCCCGCTGTTTCCGACCGCAGCAGCCGTACTGTTGCGCAGCACACTGCCATAACTCGAGGGGGGTGATACACAGCGCAATTCGTACGCTGGCTAGGCTATCGCCACGATCCTGGATTCCCCGCCGACGAAGGACATCGCAGTGAGCACCGACAGCAACGCGGCCCCGTCTTTTGACCGTATGCGCAACATGCTGGTGCGCGCGGCCGAAG
>Ga0079226_10004535_pt1 | contig 10614 bp, 11 predicted proteins | sample Poulit2014_FD_76345 | JGI IMG/M metagenome (GOLD analysis project Ga0079226, IMG submission 76345) | Agricultural soil microbial communities from Georgia to study Nitrogen management - Poultry litter 2014 | ecosystem: Environmental > Terrestrial > Soil > Agricultural land | place: USA: Georgia...
CCGTTGGCCATGCACCGGTCCACCTCGCGGATCGCCCTGCCGGTGTCCTGCAGAGGGACCTGGCAGAACGGGAGCAGTCGTCCGGTGGACTCGGCGGCGATCTCCAGGCACAGATCGTTGAAGATCCGTGCGATGGTCTCGGAGATTCCGGGGTCCTCCTCGTAGGAGAAGAACACCGGGGTCGGCGAAATCACCTGGTAGTCGATTTCGTCGCGATCCATCTTCTCGAGCCGCCTGTCGGCGTTCCACGAGGTGTCCGTGATCGGTCGGAACTCGGAGCTGCCGACCATCATCATGGCCTCGGACTCCGAATCGATACGCAGCCACGGCCATTCCCCGGCTACGCCGGTGGCCTCCTCGATGTCGGGCCATCCCTTCGGCACGAAGTGCGTATGGACGTCGATGACCGGAGTATTGTCAGGAATTGTAGTCACGGTGTGGGCTCAGGCCTTTCCTGGGTGCACCGCGCCGCAGTTCTCACAGGTGCGTTCTTCTTCGCTGCTGTTGTAGAACTGGTCGAAGACCGGAGCGAGGTCCTTTGCGATGTCGTTGACCTCGACTTCGAAAGAACGGATCAGCTGGTCACAGCTGGGGCAGTACCACTGCACCTTCTCGGTCACACCTGCTTCACGGACACGTTCGACGACCAGGCCGATCGAACCCTCCTCGGGACGCTGCGGGGAGTGCGGGGTGTTGCCAGGCAGCATCCACGAGTCGCCCTCCTTGATGTCAACCCGGCGCAGTTTGCCGTCTTCGATGATGTTGACGTGCATGTTGCCCTTGATCTGGTAGAACCATTCGGGGTAAGGCTCGAAGTGGAAGTCGGTGCGCTGGTTCGGACCGCCGACGACCTGGACGATGAAGTCATCGTTGCCGGGGTAGAGCTCCTTGTTGTTGACTGGCGGCTTGAGGACGGACTTGTTGTCTTCGATCCACTGGTTGAAGTTGAAAGGCTCTGGAATGGCCATTGTCGTATCTCCTTTGATCTCTTCTTTTCATTGGGACTTCTGAGGGCTGTGTGCAACAGCCTGAATCTCGATGAGCAGATGCGGGTGCGGAAGCTGGTGCACCGCAACCGTGGTCCGGGTCGGACCACTCTCCGAGAAGTATTGGGCGTACGTTTCGTTGTACCCGCCGAAATCATTCATGTTCACCAGGTACGCGGTGATCTGCACGAGATCCTCGAGTGCGGCACCCTCCTCGGCGAGGATCTTTTCGATGTTCTCGATCACCGCGCGGGTCTGGGCTCGGATGTCGAGATTCGTGACTCCCATGTCGTCGGCTTCGACACCTTCGAATGTGTTGTCCGGTCGCCGACTGCTGGTACCCGAGACGTAGAGGAGGTCTCCTGCGCGCCGGATGTGCGGGAATCGGCCGCGGGGTTTCGCGAGATGGCTGATGGTTGTGGCGTCGTTCATCATCCCTCCTCGATGACTGTGGGCGAGTTGGCGGCGGTGACGGTCGCGGACTGAAATCCTTCGACTCGTGCTTCGATGGCCATGTCTGGCCGCAGGTAGGCGGCGGCGGTCATGGAACCGGCGAGGATGACCGAGTCCGCCGGCAGGTCGAACCCGTATTTCAGGGTCATGGACGCGAGTTGGGCGAACGCTTTGACGGGGTTGCCGAGGATCGCGCTGCTGGTGCTCGATTCGATCACCTGTCCGTCGATGATCAGCTCTGCCAGGAGTCCGTCGATCTCGCGGGGGAAGTCCTGCCAGGACCCGACGACGAATCGGGCGGCTGAGGTGTTGTCGGCGACGACGTCGGAGAGGCTGAATCTGAAGGCCTCGTACCTCGAGTCGATGATCTCCAGGCCGGCGGCGACCTTGTCGGTGGCGTCGTGGATGCGCTGCGCGAGACTCTCGATGGTCTCGTCGGGCTCCGGGATCACGGTCTCGCCGATATGGAACACGATTTCCGGTTCAATGCGCGGGTGGACCATTTCGGACAGGTCCAGCGTTCCACCGTCGTTGACGGCCATGGCATCGGTGAGGAATCCGACGATGATGTCCGAGACGCCCATCTGCTTCATTTTGGATTCTGAAGTGAATCCCAGCTTCGGGCCGGCATAGGACTCTCCTCGCTGTTCGCGGAGGTTCCTGATCTGTCGTTGGATCTGATAGGCGTGATCGATGTCGAGCTTCGCATCGAGCTGCCGGGTCGGGGTTGCGGTTCTCTCCGCCTCGTCCAGGACTCGAGCAATGCCGACCAGGTCGTCACGTGTTTCCGGAGACATGTCTAGTCGTCCTCCTTGCTGTTTGAATACCCGATCATGATTGGCCGATGCAGACGTTGACCGGCTCGGTGTAAAAGTCGAAGGAGTGCGTTCCGCCCTCGCGGCCGATTCCCGACAGGCCAGAACCGCCGAACGGTGCGCGCAGGTCCCGCAGATACCACGTGTTGACCCAGGACAGGCCGACGTTCATCTGCGGAGCAACCCGGTGGACTCGGTCTACGTCCTGTGTCCACAGTGCCGAGGCCAGGCCGTAGTCGGTGTCGTTGGCAAGGCGCACGGCCTCTTCCTCGGTATCGAAGGGGATCAGTCCTGCGACCGGGCCGAAGACCTCTTCCCGCATGGGTCGGTCCTCGTGGAGCAGATGTGTCCACAGCGTCGGGCTGAACCAGCTTCCGTCGGAGAGTTCATCACCCATGTCGGGGATGTCGCCGCCGATGAGTGTCTGTGCCCCGGCCGATTCCGCCAATCGCTGATAGCCCAACACCTTGTCACGATGCTTTTGGGATATGAGAGGCCCCGTCGTGGTGCCTTCGGCATAGGGAGTGCCCAACTTGAGATTGCCGGCGTTTTCGACCAGACCCGCGACGACCTCGTCGAAGATTCCCTTCTGGATGTACACACGTTCGGTGGACAGACAAACCTGACCGGTGTTGGTGAAGATGGAGCGGGTCAGGCCGGCCACCGTCTTCTCAAGATCGGCATCGTCGAAGACAAGTGCCGCGTTCTTTCCTCCGAGCTCGAAGGACACTGGCAGCACCCGGTCGGAGACGGCACGCATGATGGCCGACCCGGTCTTCGATTCTCCGGTGAAGGTGATGCCGTCAACCCCTGAGTGGGTGGTGATCAGCGACCCCGTATCCCCGTACCCGTGGACGACGTTGTACACGCCGTCCGGGACGCCGACTTCGGCCATCACCTCCCCGAGGAGCGTCGCCGTGGCCGGTGTCTCCTCGGAAGGTTTGACGACGACCGCATTGCCAGTCGCAAGAGCAGGAGCGACCTTCCATGTCAACAGCAGCAATGGAAGATTCCAAGGAACGATGACGCCGATGACGCCGAGGGGCTTGCGGATGGCGTATTGGAGGGCGACATCGCCGTTGCCCAGTTCCGTGCGGAAGGCGTCGAGCGGGGTGCTGGCGATGATGTCTGCGAAGGATCGAAAGTTCGCCGAGGCCCTCGCTACGTCCAGCAACCGGGCCATGCCTTCTGGTTTTCCTGTGTCCGCGATTTCGGCTTTGAGGAAGTCCTCGAAACGTTCATCGATGCGATCTGCTATCCGTCTCAGCAGTGCCACCCGCTGCGGAGTCGGCAGCGAACCCCACGGGCCTTCGTAGACGGAGCGAGCGGCGCGCACTGCACGATCGACGATCTCCGAGTCAGCGGCCTGCACCTTGGCAACCAGGGACCCATCGACTGGATTGAGGTCATCGAACTCATCGGCACCGTCGACGAATTCTCCGTTGATGAAGTTTCTGATTGTGTTCGCCACGTCTGCCATCTCCCTAGCGCCTGTGGTGTGGGTTGGATTACTTCTATCTTGCGTGCAGCAACCTATAACGTCTAATGCCGAGAACTGATATAGATATAATCTTGGTGTATACCTATTATTTGGGAGCAGGGTTCCATGCCGGATCTTGACACGTTGGATATGTTCCAGGGCAGGCTCAAGCTGCGACACCTCGTCGTCGCGCTGGTCATCGACCGCACCGGCAGCACCGTGGCCGCCGCGCGCGAACTCTTCGTCAGCCAGCCGGCGGTCACCCGTGTGGTCCACGACCTGGAAGTCATGCTCGGAGCCAGACTGTTCGAACGCACTCCGCGCGGAATGAAGACGAACCCGACTGGCGCTGCCTTCCTCCAGCACGCCAAGGCCGCCATCTCCCACATTAACCAAGGGGCGGCCCACGTCCAGGACTTCGTCGACGGCCAGTCAGGGTCGGTCACCGTCGGAGTGCACCTGGCCGGCGCCAACCGGCTGCTCCCCCTGGCGATCATCTCGCTCAAGCGCGAACGCCCCGGCATCACGGTCAGGGTCGTCGAGGACTCGCCGCAACGCCTGCGCGAAGAATTGGCCAATGGGACCGTCGACCTCGCTATCAGCCGACTGAGCATGTCATGGGACAACAAGACGGTCAACGGCGAAGCCCTCACCTACGAAACGCTGTACCGCGAATCCATGACTGCCATCTGCGCGAAAGACCACTGGGCCGCAAGCCGAGACCAACTGTCCCTGGCCGACCTCTCCGGGGAGTCATGGGTCCTGCCCGCTCAGGGCACCGCCTTGAGACAGGAACTTCTGGAAGCCTTCGCCCGCACCGGCATCGAGGCACCTGCCGCACCCATCGAGTGCAGTCAGGCGATCGCCATGCAGACCCTGGTCCTAGACGGCAAAATGATCGGCATCGCGCCGGAGTCACTCGCCCGGGCCAATCCCGAACTGAGCGTTCTCAAGGCCGACGGACTCGACCTCGACACCGAGATCGGTGCCATGTGGGCCGATGACCACCTCCCTACCCCTGCTGCGGGTGCGCTGCACCGGCACCTGCGTTCGGTAGCCCGCATCTTCTCAGCGAACTGAACGAAACGGTCGATCTGCATCGAACCGGTCGATCTGCTTCCCCACCCCTCCCAAATCTCTGTACCGCTCTACGGAACACTGCGTGCGTCTTCGAGAACTTCTCACATAGGTTCAGGCCATGACCGAAGAATCCAAAGATCTACTGCGCGTTGCTGCCGAGAACCTGATCACTGCCTACGAGACACTCGAACCGATTCCGCCTCTACGCGATCAGATCCCCGATATGACGGTGACCGATGCCTATCGCGTGCAGCGCCTGCAGGACGAATGGATGACTCGAGGTCGAGGACCGCTGGTCGGCCACAAGATCGGCCTCACCTCCAAAGCCATGCAGGAGCAGCTGAACGTGGACTCTCCCGATTTCGGAGTCTTCACCCGCGACATGCTCCACCACGACAATGCTCACATTCCCGCCTCGGGCTTCATCAGCCCGAAAGTCGAACCGGAATTCGCCTTCGTCCTGGACAAGGACCTCACCGGACCGAACGTCACCATCGACGATGCGCGGGCCGCGATCGGAACAGTGCACGCCGCAATCGAAATCATCGATTCCCGCATCCAGAACTGGGACATCACCCTCGTCGACACCATCGCCGACAACGCCTCCTGCGGGGCCGTCGCCATGTCGAAGCAGCCGCTCGATCTCTCCCCCTACCGTCTGGCGACGATCACATGCTCCCTGAGCATCGACGGCACGGTCGTGGGTCAGGGTACCGGAGCCGACGTTCTCGGTGACCCGGTGGCTCCTGTGGCATGGTTGGCCAATGTGCTCACCGAGAACGGCTCCGGCCTCAGCGCCGGCGACATCGTGCTCCCCGGAAGCTTCTGCGCCGCCGCCCCCGTAACTGCCGGGACCACGGCCACCGCCGACTACGGCGGCTTCGGCGCGCTCACCATATCCTTCTGAACAGACGCTCCACGCCCCGCGACAGAAATGCGCCGTGGCATCAACACCCAAAGGAAACTCATGACCGCTACTCAGATGCCGAACCGCACCTTCACGGCCGCGATCGTCGGATCCGGCAACATCGGCACGGATCTGCTCTTCAAACTCCTACGACGGAGCGAACACATCAAACCGAAGTACGTCGTGGGCATCGACCCCGACTCCGACGGTCTGGCGCGTGCCCGCAACCTTGGAGTGACGACCTCGTCCGAAGGCATCGACTGTCTGCTGAATCTCCCGAAGAACGAGCGTCCCGACTTCGTCTTCGAGGCGACCAGCGCCAAGGCGCATGCGGCGAACGCACCACGCTATGAGGAGGCGGGCATACACGCCATCGACCTCACTCCTGCCGCCGTCGGCCCTTACATCTGCCCGCCGGTGAACATCGAGGAACTGGAGAACACCCTCAACGTCAACATGATCACCTGCGGCGGCCAGGCGACGACGCCGATGGTCGCGGCCGTGTCCAGTGTCGTGCCCGTCGACTATGCTGAGATCGTCGCCTCGATCTCCTCGAAGTCCGCAGGACCCGGCACCAGGGCAAACATCGACGAATTCACGGAAACGACGGCAACTGCCCTCGAGACCGTCGGCGGGGCCAAGAAGGGAAAGGCCATCATCATCCTCAACCCGGCCGAGCCGCCGGTGATGATGCGCAACACCGTCTACTGCTCCCTTCCCGCCGAGGCTGCAGCACCCGGTCCGCTGCGGGACCAGATCGCCGAGGCCATCGAAGAGAAAGTCGCCGAGGTCCAGTCATATGTCCCTGGGTATGAACTCACGGCCGAGCCCCAGTTCGACGAAGCCAGCGACCTCTGGGACGGTTGGGGTCGTGTCTCGATCCTCATCCAGGTTCGGGGCGCCGCGGACTACCTGCCCGAATACGCGGGCAACCTCGACATCATCACGTCAGCGGCGACCCGGACCGCCGATCTCCTCGCGGAGAAGATCATCAACTCGAAAGGCGCCTGATCAGCTATGACCACACCCCTTCAGACTCAGGTTGTCTCACGCCATTCGCAGGGCCCCTACGCGGTGCGGATGACGGATACGACGCTGCGCGACGGTTCGCACGCTGTGTCCCATCAGTTCACTGAGCAGAATGTCCGCGACATCGTCCGCGGACTCGATTCGGCTCGGGTTCCGGTCATCGAGGTCACCCACGGTGATGGACTGGCCGGCTCCTCGTTCAACTACGGGTTCTCCGCGACGCCCGAGATGGACCTGATCTCGGCGGCGGTCGACGAGGCGAAGAATGCCAGGATCGCCTGCCTGATGCTGCCCGGACTGGGAACTGTGCATGAGATGCGGGAGGCCCGTCAACGCGGCGCCGAGATCATCCGCATCGCCACGCACTGCACAGAGGCCGACATCTCGATCCAGCACTTCCAGGAAGCCCGAGAGATGGGATTCGAAACTGTCGGATTCCTCATGCTCGCCCACATGACCGACCCGCACAATCTTGCGGCCCAGGCCAGGATCATGGTCGACGCGGGCTGCCAATGCGTCTACGTCGTGGATTCTTCGGGTCACCTAATCCTCGAGGACGTCAGCGACCGCGTGGACGCACTGGTGCAGGAGCTTGGCGACGACGCCGAGGTGGGCTATCACGGCCACCAGAATCTCAGCTGTGGTGTGGCCAACTCCGTTCTGGCGGTGCGCGCGGGTGCTCGACAGATCGATGGCACGCTGGCGGCCCTGGGTGCAGGCGCGGGCAATTCGCCCACCGAAGTGCTCGCCGCGGTGTTCGAGCGCACCGACACGAAGACCGATGTTGATCTGCCCGAGCTCCTCAATGTCGCTGAGGAGGTTGTGCGACCGATGATGACGCGGATTCCGCTCATGGATCGGTCCTCGATCGTTCAGGGCAAAGCCGGTGTCTACAACTCGTTCCTCATTCACGCCGAACGCGCAGAAGAGCGCTATGGGATTCCCGCGCACGAGATCCTCGAAGAGGTCGGTCGTCGAAAGCTCGTGGGCGGTCAAGAGGACATGATCATCGACGTCGCCGTTGCGCTGCAGAAACAGCGCAACGCGGCCAACATTTCACACTAGTAGCTCGTCGCTCCTAATGTTCTGGGTACAGGTGGCGGAGTTTGATGCGAGCGTCGTCGGTGGTGAATTGCCAGTTGACCTGCCGCTGATTCGCGTTCGTGGCTACCTCCCAGGCCGCCAGTTCCTCGTTGAGTAAGTCCAGGTCTGGGATGCGCCGGTTCAGGCACTGCCGGGTCAGGGCCGAGAGCTCGATCTCGGCGATGTTCAGCCAGGACCCATGCTTCGGGGTGAAGTGGATCTCCAGGCGTCGTGCCAGCGCGCGAGCCTTCGCCGGTTCGAAGGGCTCATACAATGATCCGAGCGAGTGGGTGTTGAGGTTGTCCATCACCAACACCACCTTCTCGGCGTCTGGGTAGTCGTCGGTGAGCAGATGCTCAACTTCTTCTGCCCAGTCCAGGCGTTTGCGGTGTTGGCGGGCGGTGACCCGGCGAAAGCCGGCCAAAGGCTCGACGAACATGAAGATCGAGCAGGTGCCGCGACGTTTGTATTCGGAATCGATCTTTCGACTCCGGCCAGTGTTCATCGGGATCGGGTCGCGGACCTCGTCAAGGAGCTGCAGGGGCTTTTCATCCATACACACGGTCGGATGTGACCGGTCATAGGGTCGGTGGTAGACGTCCAGAACGTCTTCCATCCTGGCGACGAACTCCCCGGACTGTTTCGGCGGGATGGTCCAGTAGGCGCTCAGGTGCGGCCTGATCTTGTTTTTTTAAGCACGCGCCCGATGGTGGAATGATCCAGTGCCGGCATTCCCTCGGTGAGCACAATATGGCGCTCCAGCAACCGCAGGCTCCACCGGTCATAGCCTGCCGGCTGGTCAGTCTTCGACAAGGCGATCAGCCGGGCCTCGACCTCACCGGTGGCTTTCGGTTCTACCGGAGGGCGCAGCCGCTTCTTCCGCGTAATCGTGGCCGCGACCTCACCATCATGATCCACATAGGCGATCATGACCCGCCGGACGGTGTCAGGGCTGACTCCGGCTCGGGCGGCGACGGTTTCGATGTAGGGCACCGGGCCGGTGAGGTCGGGATTGTTCTCATCGAGTTCGATTAAGATCCGTGACCGGCGGACCTGCTGGGCCGGGTGCGAGCCCGTACGCACAATCTTGCGTAAGAAGGCCCGGTCCACATCGGTGAGGCGAACATGCCGTGACTTCGTCTTGACCATGACGGTCCCGCTTTCTGGCGGGCTGACAGGGGAAGAGACCCGCCAAGACCAGCCTCACACACAGACCACGAGAAAAAGCCGCGACACGCTACTAGGAACGTTGAGAACCCTGCAATCGTCTCTGCTGGCTCAGAGACGATTGCAGGGTTCGGGAAGCCTCGAAGGCTAGGCTGCGCAGGATCGATCCGTTGCCGTCGGGATCGAAATCGGAGCTTGCTCCGGAGACGGAGAGCGCGGCCACCGGTCGACGAGCACGGTCAAAGACGGGGGCGGAGACGCAGCTGAGCCCTAGCATGAATTCCTCCCGGTCATAAGAAATTCCGGCTTCGCGGATTTCCGCGAGGTGGTCGAGGAATTGGGCCGGGTCGGTGATGGTCCGTGAAGTCCAGGCGCGCAGGGGCTCATGGATCACGAGTTCTGCGGCCTTCTGGTCAAAGGCCAACAGCGTCTTTCCGACTCCCGTGCAGTAAGCCGGTGCCTGACCACCCAGGCGCGACGGTGAGCGAATGGCTGTAGGACCGAAGAGCTTGTTGAGATAGACCACCCGCGTGCCGTCGAGCACCGCCAGGTGAACAGTCTGATTGGTTCTTTCGAACAGCTGCGCCAACGCCGGTGTCAGCGCTTCCCGCAGGGTGATGTGCAGGGATTCGTCCTTGGGGGCACCAAGGCCGTGGATGACACTTCCGATTCGGTAGACACGGCCGAGCCGTTCGACCGCCCCGACGGCTTCGAGCTCCTGCAGCAGTCTGTACGTCGTTGTCTTGGGCAACTGCGCCCTACGGGCCAACGCCGAAACACCGATACCGGTCAGCGAGTCCTGTTCGAATGACTCCAAAATCCGGAACGCCTTGGCCACCGAGGACAGGGCACCTGCCTCGTCACTCACGTGATCACCTCAGTATTTTTGGTTGGTCATTCGTGCGCTGTTTCGGCAATCCGGCGCGGATGCGTGCTCCATACCATGTGGGTTATTTAGAGTATGAGGGGCGCTACACGCGAGTGGCTCCGCGCATCGCACACATAATTGAACTCGGGCCCATGGATACTGACGTAGACAACACGTCTACTCATAAACCAGGTTCTTCACCATCTTACTGTACTACTGGAATGACCCCACAACGCTTCGCCATGTGATGGTTGACGACGCTATGATGCTCCTATTGTGTGTCAAGCGGCTTCGGGCCATTTCTTGTATTGATCCGTGAGGATGTGAAGCGGACGTCGGTGCTTCTCGATGTCAGAGATCCTGGCTGGATAGGTGTTCAACGCTCGTGCGGCCCGGGACAAGGAAATATGGCGACGCACCCGTTCGTCCGCGACTTGTTGGCCTTCAGCTGCAGTTGAGTCGATAACCTGAGGTGTCAGCGCCTTGTATACCTCGCGGGCGATGGTTCGCTTGAGACACCGGAGGACGTCTTTCTTCGTCTTGCCTTCGCCCAACCGGCGCTGGACGTAGGCCTGGGTGCAAGGGTCATGACGCATGCGCACCAACGCGATCCGGTGCAGGGCTTTGTTTCCTCGGCGGTCACCACCATGGTTGACTCTGTGCCGATTCGTCTTGCCAGACGACGCCGGAATCGGCGCCCCCAACCGACCCTGGAGGCGTCTGCCAGCGTAGCGGGCCGGCACCGA
>Ga0079226_10004536_pt1 | contig 10610 bp, 11 predicted proteins | sample Poulit2014_FD_76345 | JGI IMG/M metagenome (GOLD analysis project Ga0079226, IMG submission 76345) | Agricultural soil microbial communities from Georgia to study Nitrogen management - Poultry litter 2014 | ecosystem: Environmental > Terrestrial > Soil > Agricultural land | place: USA: Georgia...
AACCAGATCCTGCTGCAATAACCGGATCCATGTTAAAAACAATAAGTAAAGCGGGAACAAATATAAATCCCCCTCCGGCTCCTACAATAGTTCCGTATCCGCCAGCAATTATACCGATTAATAATAAAATAACTTCTTCTATCATACCCATAAACTAATAACCTCCTCGTATATTATTATCAACCATTTTTTACTAGTTTCTTAAATCATTATACTTTTTTCAGCACTAGCGTTGCCTTAATAGTGTCTAAATATTAGGAATGTTTGAAATTGCCTGTACTTCATTTAGTCCAATAAAAAATCCTTTATAATGATTGGGTAGGTAGTAAAATATCCAACCATTATAAAGGAATAACACTTATGGATAAGTTTACACAATGGTTATCTCCGATAAACCAAAATTTGTTTGATAACCAAGTTTGGAAATACCAACTAGATTACTATACGAAGAAGTTGTTTATGAAACCTTTTGTTTTATTCTTACTTCATGCTCAATTGCACGAAACCGAAAGCTTACAAGCCATTAGCGATGGACTCTTCTCTGATGAACTGCAAAAATCAATTGAATTACATTCGATAAGCACTTCACAATTAGGAAGAAGATTGAGTGAAATTCCTACATCATTTTTTCAATCGCTTTTTCTGGATTTAGTTTTTCAGATTCATGAGAAAACACATTTTAATACGAGGCGTAAAGTAACTATACCATTAAAAATCATTGATTCTAGTACACTTTCGTTAAACTTAGAGAATCACCAATGGACTGAATTTCGTAAAACGAAATTAGGAGTGAAACTTCATTTACATCTCGTATTTATGGATAAAGGATTATCCTATCCAGATCAAGCAGTCATTACGATCCTAAGGAACATGATCGCGGACAATTAGAAGTCTTGGTCGATGACCAAGACTGCATGTATGCCTTTGATCATGGTTATCTTGATTATGAACGTTTTAATCGCATAACAGACGAGAATTACTTTTTCGTTTCTCGTCTCAGAAAAAATGCTGTTGTTCGCGTTGTTGAAAGATTTTCATTACCTGCCGATTCAAAAGTTTTGTCTGATGAAATGGTTGTTATTGGAACAACACAGAATCGTCCAGAAAATGTTTTTCGTAAAATAAGAATCCTTAATTCAAGAGACAATGAACTTATATTGCTAACGAACCTATTCGATTTAAGTGCAGATGAAATAACTGAAATTTACAAATCTAGATGGGCTATTGAAGTGTTTTTTAAGTGGATGAACCAACACCTAAGTATCAAGAAGTTTTACGGACATAGTGAACAAGCAGTACACAATCAAGTATATATTGCAATGATTGTATATTATTTGAACGTCCTCACCCAAATATATACGAAAATTCACAGAATTTTTTTACAAATAAGTCGTTATCAAAAGCCTTCCCTTTGGAAGTAGCACATATTTGGGGTAGAAAAATAAAAGGAAAAGGAGTCCCATGATAATCAGTATGTTGCTTGTTACCACTGTCTAATGGCTATAGTAAAAAAGTGAATATTTACTACCTTTAATTTGGTGTTTTAACTCTTTTTCATTTTAATCAATAGCATTATTTGGAATAGTCAAGTTATTTTATGTTTATTATGAAATTAATTCATTTATCAAATAATATTAATCTTTTATCATACTTGGAAGCCAAATGACGGAATCTTCCCAATATGTAATTATAAGAACCATAATAATAGAAACAACTAAAAATGGAAAAACAGACCTTACTAATTCCTCAAGTCTTACTTTAGCTACAGATGACACAATAAATAAACCTGTACCTACTGGTGGTGTCAGTAAACCAATCGTTAAATTAATCGTAATAATAACACCGAAATGCAGAGGATCGATTTGATATTGAGCCAATAAAGGCATAAAAACCGGAACTAAAATAATTAACGCAGCAATACCATCAAGTACAGTTCCAATTAACAGTAAGAAAATATTAACGAGTAACAAGAAAACAATTGGACTTTCGGATAAACCTAGCATACTATCTGCTATTTGCTGCGGTATTTGTTCATACGCTAAAACAAAACCAAACACATTAGCCATAATAATTAAAAATGTAATAACTGCTGTGTTAATCGCAGTATTAAGTAGTATTTCTGGTATATGTTTAATATTTAATTGTTTGTATGAAAAACCGATAATTAAAGCAACTATACTTGCAAAAGCCGCCGATTCTGTCGGTGTAAAAACTCCACTTAATATACCAAAAATAATCCCGAATGGAATAATCATTGCAGGAAAGATTTTAAAGAAGGTTTGTACAATCTCTTTTAAATTACCTTTTTCACTTTTGGGAAAATTATGCTTTTTTCCCATATATCCAATAACTAAAATAAAACCAACACCTATTAAAACACCTGGAATGATTCCAGCTATGAATAAATCTCCTATAGATGTACCGGATAATGTTCCATATATAATGAATAACATGCTTGGCGGTATAACAGGAGCTATAATAGAAGACGCTAAAGTTAATGCAGAAGAAAAACCGCGCGAGTATCCTTCCTTTTCCATTTCTGGAACCATTACTTTACTCATCATCGCAGACTGAGCATTTGCTGAACCTAAAATAGATGCAAGAAACATATTAGCAACAACAGAAACGTATGCTAGTCCTCCTCGGAAATGACCGATTAATAATTTAGCGAATTTAACTAATTTAGTTGTTATTCCACCGAAGTTCATTAGTTCTCCAACTAACATAAAAAGTGGAATAGCTAATAATCCTGAATTATCTATCCCTGAAAACATTGTTTGCGGAACAGATAACATTAACGACATATCACCTATCAATAATATATATGAGACAGAAGAAATAATAAGGACAAGAGAGATAGGAACTCCCAATAATAATAAGAAAACAAAAATTATAATAACTAATAATGCACTAAAACTCATGTGTATTCACCTCTTTGTTTTTTGCCTTTTTAAAAATTTCCACAAATCCTGCCAACATATGAATGAAAGCAAAAGTTAACCCCACAGGGACACAAGAGTATGGAATTGACATAGGAATACGCAAGGAACTTGATTTATTAGCCGATAGATGAGTAATCCAATAACTACTTATATAAACTAGATAAGCTAAAAACACTAAAATAATGATATATGCAATAATATTAATTATTTTTTGATGTTCTTTTTTAAATCGGTCAACTAGCATAGTAATGGAAGCTTGGGATTTATATTTCAATCCCAAACTTCCTCCTAAAAATGTTACCCATGCCATCATATAAATACTAGCTTCATTAGCCCAAAATATTGGGTCGTGTAAAAAATATCTATATATTACATTAAGAAATAATATTATGGTCATCGCCGCAATCAGGATCATTGAAGCTGTTTTCTCTATTCTTTCTATTATGTTACTGATTGTCATCATATCTATAGTGCTCCTTTGATACTAAGTTAATTTCTGTTTATCTAAACTCTTCAATGAACTCTTTAATAAGAGGATCTTCTTCTTTATATTTTTCATCAAATTCTTCTTTATAGGAATCGAATATATCCTCATCCATATCATACAACTCCATGCCTCGTTCCTCTAAAGTTTCAATATATTCATCCTCTTTTTCAGCTCTTTGTAAAGTTGCATATTCAGAAGTATCGGCAATTGCCTCTTCAACAATTTTTTGATCCTCTTCAGACATATCCTCAAACATATCTTGATTCATAATCATAACTGTTGGCCAAACCATATGGTTAGTCATTGCACCGTACCCTGTCACCTCATCAAAGTTAGATGTTATTGCGGCATCCAAATCCATCTCCATTCCATCAATTACACCTGTTTCAGCTGCTTGGTATACATCAGGTAAAGATATTGATTCAGGGCTAGCACCTAACATGCGGTACCAATCTTCTAAAGGAGGGCTAGGAGTAACTCGTAGTGTTAACCCTTTAATATCTTCTAAATCTTCTGCCTTTTCAGAGAACATCATCAATCTAAAACCTGCAAAAAAATAATCTAACGCTTTTAATCTATCATTATCTAAAGTAGCTAAAATATCCTTTGACACTTCTTGATTACTCGCATCTAGTGTTTCTTCATAAGAATCAAATAAAAATGGAGCAAACCATGCACTAAATGCGTCTGATTTTGAAGTAAGAGAAGCACCTGTTATTAAACCAATATCCAATGAACCGTTTTCTAGTTGCTGAACCATATCTGCATCACTGCCTAACTGTCCATCTGGATAAATTTTAACTGTTATTCTTCCATCAGAACGCTCTTCTAATTCTTCAGCTAAATGATTGGCAGCGATATTGTAAACATGATCTTCACCAGAAGCAACGTGCCCCAATTTGAACTCATACGTATCACCGTCGGCTCCTTTTTCGGCATCATCGGTTCCTACACATGCCGTAAGCAATAAACTTCCTATCAACAATAATATTAAACTAAAATTCTTTGTTATTTTCATTATTATCCCCCAAAAGTTTTATTAAATCTAAATGCTCACATTTCGATATAACCTAATTCTCTAGAAACTGATTTACCTGTGATAATAACACTAGAAATTAATTGATTCGTATTTATACTTTTCATATAATTAATCGATCCCACAATGTTAACGGCAGCAATCGCTTCTCCTGAATACGAAAAAATCGGCGCAGCTATTGCATAAGTTGAATCATCATTTTCATTAATGCTTAAAGAATATCCTTTTGATCGAATGTTTCCTAGTTCCTTTTTTAATTTATTTACCTCAGTAATAGTATTAACACCTTGTTTTGATAGCCCTTTTGAAAGGGTTTCTTTTAAGTATTCATGGTTAAAACTTAATAATACTTTACCAAGGCTTGTACTATAAGCGGGTTTTCTATCTCCTAAAAAAGTAGGTAAAATTTCTGCTTCTTTAGAAGAAATACGAAGCACAAAAATAACATCACCTTTATCATACATACCTATATGTACTGTTCCACGAAATTGATCTGTCAAATTTTTCACTAATGGTAGAGCATGATTATAAATATCATACTGAAACATAACACTATTATTCCATTCGATTATTTTCCAACCTAATCGATATTTACTATTTTTATCTCGCATTAACACACCTTCATTACATAATGTCTTTATTATATGGTGTGTTGTACTCGTTTTATACCCTAACTTTTCTGCTATTTCTTTATTTCCCAATACAGGTTGATAATGTGTAAAACAACTTAAAATTTCAACAGCCTTTTTAACGGATCCTATCAATAAATCACTCCTTTTTTTTATAATATACCAAAAACAAAGAAAGCGCTACCAAAAAGGAAAGTTGAATGAAGTATAGCTTATTAAAAAAATATATGCACTGATTAAATTTCACATTATGAAACACGCATCTAATATTCTGAAATTTATTATTATATTTAAAATTATAAAACATGAATTAGGAAAACATTAGCCAAATAATCAAACAAAAAAACGTAGCATTAAAAAATCAAATTTAAACAAACAAGACTGCGAAGCAAAATATCAAACATAAGAAAATAAAGAATAAGGGTACAAAATAACACATTCATGTAAACTTTTAGAAGTTAGTCGAGCTGAGCATTTTAAATGGCTAAACTAGAAATCAACTAAATCAGAAGGAGGCTTAAAAGGCTGGAACTCTTTAATTCAACTCATTCACAGTAGAACATAATTATAAATTCCAATATAAAAAAAGAGGCCAATCTTTTCCACGCCTCATCAATTTGAGTTTATTCATCCCGAACATAATTAACTACCTAATAAGAGTAATATAGCTCCAGCTATCGGAGAGGTGACCATGGCTATTCTTAAAATTGTTGGATGAAGCCAGCGGGTAAATTTTGCTCCAATATAAGAACCTATCATAGACCCTGTCACTACTTTAACAAACAGTAAAACATCTAAATATCCAATAGTATAGTAACCAAAACCGCCAATAAAAGCGATAGGAATAATAATAAACATGGTTGTTCCAGCAGCCTCTTGGATCGTTAATCCAAAAAAAATTAAAAGCGCTACTTGAATAAATGGTGCTGCCCCAATACCAAATAGTCCTGACACAGTACCTGTTATAACACCGATAACACTGCCAGTTATCCAAAGGTAATGACTAGAAAACTTACCTCTTGTTCCCCAAGTTTCTATAAAAACACCAAATTTAGTAAATATACGAAACCATAGCAGAATGGTAGATGTGGTTAAAGCACCAGCTGTTAGCCATTTCAAATTTCCTTCTGGAACCATTTGAGCAATCTGAGAACCAATAAAGGCTCCTCCAGCACCAAATAATCCTATTATCGTACCTGTAGAAAAAACAACATTTTTTTCTTGAATATGGCTATAAGATCCTGTTATAGAAGTGAAAAACATTGTTAAAAGCGAAGTGCCAAGTGCTGTATGTACTGGGACACCAAAGATGGTAGTTAATATAGCAATCATAACACCTGCGCCACCTGCTCCGATAAATCCGATCACGATCCCCGCAACAAGCATTGTCATAAAAACAAGCATAACTTAGTTCCCTTTCTGATTAACGCAAATTCTCTATTATATTTTTGTGTATCGATTAACTAAATCGTATATACTGATGTTTTTTATATACTATACATCTTAATAATGTATGGTAAAACTAGCTGTTTAAACTAAAACAAAAAATCCACAGAAAAGCTATATCATGTTAAGCTCTATGGATTTTTAAATAAATGATAATTAATCTTCTTTCCATTCCTCTACTTTTTCTGGCATTATATGTCCACAATTATTACATGTTCTTAATTCTTCACTTCCATTAAATTCATTAATAGCTTGTTTTAATTCTGTTGCAATATCTGTAAGCTCTAATGTTACACGGTGCATTTCGTGATCACAGTTATCGCAGAACCAAACCATACTTTCCGTCTGCCCCTCGTCTCGCGCTTCTTCAATGACCATACCAATTGTATCTGCAATACGATGTGGGGAGTGCGGAACGTTAGCAGGGAGATGGAATACCTCTCCTTCTTTCACTGTTACAACTTGTCTTTTTCCTTCATCGTTAATGATTTCTATAAAGGCATCACCTTTAATTTGATAAAAGAATTCTTCTGCTGGACTAACATGAAAATCACGACGTTTATTTGGTCCTCCAACCATCATTACAATCATGCTAGACCCTGGAAACATTTCTTTATTATTGACTGGTGGTTGCAATTGTCCTTCATTTTCATCAATCCACCCATGTAAATTTACTGATGCAAAATTTCTTACCATAATAAATACCTCCACTTAATTTTTTAATAATTAAGTAATAGTATAATGTAAGCGAATACACTAGACAATCTTCAAATTTATTATTATGAAACAGTTATAAACTTTTTATTCATTAGTAACGACTATAATTTATAAAAGCAAAAAGGATAAAACATTCTAATATTTAGAAAGTACGCCTCTTATAATGAGAAATAGTATCTCTGAAATTAATTTTCCACATTAGCTCTGATCTTTCAAGTTGTTTTTCTTTAGTAACTCGTGTTATTGATACATTTTCATTATCTGCTAATTCAACAGTTTTATTTAATAAAAATGTTGTTATCGGAACAACACAGAATCATACAGAAAATATTTTTGCGAAATAAAAATCCTTAATTCAAAGGGCAATGAACTTCCATAGCTTATGCATCGAGTCGATTTAAGAGCAGATGAGGTAATTGAAAACTCCAAATCTAGATCAGCTACCGAATTATTTGTTAAATAGATAAAATAACACCTGAGTATCAATATATTTTATGGACATAGCGAACAAACGATTGATAATCAAGTGTATATCGCAATGTTTATGATTGTTTAAATGTCCTCGCTCAAATACATACAAGGTGTCATAGAAACTATTTACAAGGGCTTCCGATTGGAATTCGATACAGATTTAGATTAGATAAATAAAAAAAGAAGTTTTCCATGATAATCAGTTTTAAGTTTACCTAAAAATAATGAATGATTGTCTTTTAAATATAAATAGGCATCAAAAAATACACTGTTAAAATGTATTTTTTTAATGCCTGTTTTTCATATATTCAGCCTGAAACATCCGATTTAATGGTAAAATAAAAAGAAAAAGCCTCGTTTTTCTGCAAGCAAATTTTATCGACAAAAACAAAATTTTATATTAAAAAAGGAGGCTCTTTTTATGAAGAATTATAACAAAAGTAGTCAGGATATTTATACTGTAAATGTTCCGTTTTAAATTTCTCATCTAAGTTAAGCACAGGTATATAAAAAAGCCAACCAAAATTTTCTTATGGACATGCTGTTTAGTCTTTTTAAATCAAATTCCGTTTTATTATCCGATATAGCACGAACTCTTCATGAACCAATTGATATTATGCAAACAATTAAAAAGTTGTCATCACGGATAGAAATGTTCCATGAGGGTGACCTATTATATGAGAATTATAAAAATACAATTCGCAATCATTTTAAAGCAAAGGATAATTTAATTATCGTTGATAATTCAGAAGTAATTAAGTCATATTCAAATAAATTAAAAGCTCTTGGTTATATCGAGAAGGTTCACAGAAAAAGGGTATTGGACGACTAATATGATAGGGGTGACGCAAAAGACAAAGTATCTTATTTCAATGTATTCACATTTATACTCCTCTTCTGAAGACGGATTTATTAGCGAAAGTGAAGAGACATATAAGAGCTTCAACAGGTACGTAATATTTTAGTTAAATAAAGCAATATTCATTATGGATCGTGATTATGATAACGTAAAGATGATGGGAAAAATACTCGATCAGCATGATAATTTTATTATTCGACTAAAGAAAAACCGTCATTTATTATATCAAAATAAAAAACTATCCGTACGAGATTTAACTTTACGAAGAAAAGGAAAAATTAAATTTCAGACTGAGATAAAAGGTATAGTATATGATTTAAAAGTATCTCATATTAAGGTTGAAATACCTTCACTAAAAGGTTAAAAACTTACTATGTTTGTAGTCTATGGATCTTAAAAAGACTCTATGGTGATTATCACTAATAAGAAAGTTAGAAAAAAGGATGAATTCCTTTCAATCCTTAAAGCATACATTCTAAGATGGAGAATTGGAGAGATGTTTCATATACAAAAAAAGTGAACTTAAACTTGAATCATTACGTATTCGTTCCTTAAAGAAATTGAATTTTATATTTTTTCAGTTTCGGCGATTATTTCATATATGTCATTACAAGTTGAAAAGTAGAATGTTTTCTTTTATATCGTTATTGAGCGTGCTCAAAGCATTGAAAGAAGCAATCTAAATTAAAATGTTTTTATATCGGTTTTTAGCTGGAATAAAATCTATTTTAAAAAGGGATTTATAAGGTGTTAAACACTTTAAATATCCTGAAAAACGTACTTCTAAACAATTAGTACTAACGCTTTGAATGTAGTAATTGAATAGTCTGAATGGATGAATAATAAATTCAAACAAAACTTTGCTTGCTGAAAGCATGTACAAGTTGTTATTTTTTCACACCATCAATAGCTCAGTTTTGTCGTGTCTATTAATCGACTTTTTACGAGCCAGAACATAAATCACTTGTATTTTTATCCACTTTGATTAAAACAGTACTTTTCAATTGTGAAATCGGTAAACTTAAATAATCAGTATGCTACTCTTTACCATTGCTTAATGCTATATTAGAAGACAGATATTTACTACCTCTGATTTGGTATTTAACTTTTTCATTTTCACACCTCGCTCTCCCGTCAAACTATCATTTATATGATAGTGATTCAAATTAAAATTACAAGTTGGTTCACTTTTCCTTGGTGAAATACATATTAAATCGTCCTCTCGTTTCTTAGGGTTTTTGACATTTCCTTTATAACGTAAAGAGTTAAAAGGATGAACTTACTATGAGCTCATTAACCAGATCTGGGATATGAATTGGCTTGTCGTGGGGAAAAGAGTCGTATCAAGTTAATGAAATGGGCGGAGTTCCGCAACAGCTAACACTAGATCAATTTAAATTGGATGAGCAATCTGCGATTCGTGACAAACAATTAAATTTATTAAAGGAATTATACTGGATAAAGGAAAATTTCACATTAATCATGATGGCTCCGCCTGGAGTAGGAAAAACTCATCTTTCTACCGGTATAGGCGTCAATAAAGGGTATCAAGTTTCATTTGTATTGATGGACAACTAATTTAATTACTAAAAACAAGAAAGTATATAAATAAGTCAAGAACTAGGTATAAACAGTTAGTCGCATCAATATCAAATCTAATCATCGTTGATGATGGCTACGAAATCCTGGATGCGCGGTTCTTTTTTTAGTTTATTTATGATATGTATGATAAGACAGCACCCATCTTAACATTTAATAAAGAACCTGGCGAGTGGGGGGGGGTCTTGGAGATACAATATTAACAACGGCAATCTTGGATCGCCTTCCACAGATGTGAAATTATATCATTTGATGAAAAATCAAGACAGTATCAGAATGAAATACAGGCGAGTTTTATTTAAAGAAACAGGTGTTAATCCTAATTAGGGAAAACTGTTGAATATGATTTTTAAAAAACTGTTTGATTTTGGGGATGGAAACGCTATTCAAAACAATTGAAATTTGATGCAATTCATGATTATCT
>Ga0079226_10004537_pt1 | contig 10609 bp, 8 predicted proteins | sample Poulit2014_FD_76345 | JGI IMG/M metagenome (GOLD analysis project Ga0079226, IMG submission 76345) | Agricultural soil microbial communities from Georgia to study Nitrogen management - Poultry litter 2014 | ecosystem: Environmental > Terrestrial > Soil > Agricultural land | place: USA: Georgia...
GGGAAAAACTGTTCAAATTCCTGTTGTGCTGTTTCCACAATATTTCCAGCTTGATTAAATAATATTGCTCTTGAACTTGTTGTTCCTTGGTCTAATGATAAAATATACTTTTCTGTACTCATATATCTCACGCCTCCCCATTAATTTTATATATACGTTTAAAACCTTTAATTTCTTTTAACTAGTCAGATTTAATAGACTGGAAACAAAGCCTAAACACATTATTCAGAGGGGTAACAAGTGAAAAGCAAGCATGCAAAAATAGGCTAATTTATGGGAATGCAACATTACACTCTCTATAAATTACTCAATTATTATATATTGAAATACCGTTTGGCATTATAATAAGTTATATCGCTTATATATTCTTTCAAAAGATCCAGATCTTTTGGAGCTTTACCTTTCTCTACCCAGTCACCTAGAAGATTACACAAAACTCTTCTGAAATATTCATGACGTGGAAATGATAAAAGACTTCTTGAATCTGTCAGCATACCGATGAAATTACTAATAAGACCAACATTCGCAAGCACTTGCATTTGATATTCCATTCCATCAATATGATCATTAAACCACCAAGAAGTACCAAATTGTATTTTTCCAGGAACTTCAGCATTTTGGAAATTTCCTGCCATCGATGCCAACACATAATAATCTTTCTGATTCAAGCTATACAATATTGTTTTTGGAAGTTTCCCCTTCTTTTCAAGAGTATCAAGGAAATAGCTCAATGGTTCAGCTAGTGAACGATCATTTATTGAATCAAACCCGCTATTAGGCCCAACTTTATTAAACATTTTTGTATTATTATTTCTTATAGGACCTATATGCATCTGCATAGCCCAGTGTTTATTTGCGTACATTTCTCCAAGAGAGATAAGTGTAAATGTTTTAAATTGATTAATTTCTTTTAGTGTTAAAGCTTCATTTTGAATACGTTTTTTAAAGATAGCTTCAACCTCTGCCTTTGTAGATGATTCATAGAACATAAAATTAATACCATGATCTGAACTACGGCATCCAAGACTATCAAAATATTCTACACGTTTTTCTAGTGCTGAGAGAAAATCATTATAATTTTCAATCATCGTATCTGCAGCTTCTTCTAATTTTTTAAGCCATACAGTAAAATCCTCTTTACAAATATTTAGTGCGTTATCCGCTCTAAATGAGGGCGAAATATTAATATCCCAATTGTTTTTTTGAAGCATGGAATGGTTTATCAGACTATCTACAGGATCATCTGTTGTACCTATGAATTCTACATTTTGCTCCTTAAGCAAAGAGCGTGCTGATTTTTTCTGAGTTTTCAATTGTCTATTAACTTCTTGCCAAATTTCTGACGCTGTTTCTCTATTTAGTAGAAGATCAACATTAAAGTATCGCATTAGTTCTAAATGTGTCCAATGGTATAAAGGGTTCCCAATCATTTTTGGGACTGTCTCAGCCCATGCTAAAAATTTGTTATAATCAGATTCATGCCCGGTTATATAATTTTCATTTATACCATTTGCACGCATTGCCCTCCATTTATAATGATCATTAGACAACCATATTTTTGAAATATTATTAAATATTTTATCTTCATAGATCTCTTGTGGTGACAGATGATTATGATAATCAATTATTGGCATCTTTTTTGCTGTACTATGATACAATTCTTGTGCAGTTTGACTGTATAATAAAAAGTTTTCATCTATAAATGTCTTCATTATATTAATCATATCCTTTCACTAATAGAGTATTCTAAATATAGAAGAACTCTGAATATGTAGTCATTATATTTTTAAAAATTACTACAACTAAATGATAAAAATGTGTGACAAGAATTATGTGTAAATAACCCTATTCTTGTAGATAATATTAACCACTTATTTACTATCTGCTAACATCCATTCCTCGGTTTTTGAGAAATTCCTTTATTTCACTTTGTGTGTATCGGTTATGATCACCATAAACCATATGTTTCAAAACGCCTGAAGCAGTTCCAAACTCTACAGTTTCAGTTGAGTCCATACTGGACATAATTCCGTGTAAAATACCCGCTGTAAATGCATCTCCTCCGCCTATCCTTTCAAGAATATCAAATTCGTAGACCTCTGATGTATATAATTGACCCTCTTGATAAAGGTAACCTTGTATACTATTTTGTGTTGCAGAAGTAATTTGCCGGTCTGTTGCAGCAAATACTTCTATATCATATTTATGAGTATAATACTTAAAAAACTTGGCCAACTTTTTCTCACTAAATGAATTATGGGCTACTTCTCCAAGAATATAAATGAAATCCTTATATCCAGCAAAACAAATATCAACATATGGTAGAATATCTAAATACGTTTGTTTTGCTTTATTAATACTCCATAGTTTTCCACGGTAATTAAAATCAAAACTTACCTTGAGACTAAACTTTTTTGCTTCTGCAATAGCCTTCAAGGTAAAATCTTTCATTTTTTCACTCAAAGCTGGGGTAATCCCTGTAATATGAAGTATATCTATATCCATAAAGACTGTCTCCCAATCAATTTCTATATCTGGAAGATAATGAATTGCTGAATAATCTCTATCATAAATAACTTTCGCCTGCTTCAAGGAGTAGCCTTCTTCATAATAGTAGATTCCTAATCTGTTGCCTTCGCGAAACACCCATGAGGTATTCACTCCGCCACCTGCTAAATATGATAAGGCCGCATCACCTATATCATTCTGAGGAATAATGGAAAGAAATGATGACTCATGGCCAAACTTACTCAATGACATTGCTACATTTGCCTCAGCCCCACCATAATATGATTTAAATTCGTTTGCTTGATTTAAACGTTCTTTATTCTTCGGTGTTAATCGCATCATTAACTCACCTATAGTTATTACCTTTCCCACAATATCAACCCTTTGATGTTAATTTTTGAAAATCTGAAGCCAACTTTTCCACCTCATTGTAGTTTCCTACTTTGGCCGGATTTGTTATTTCACTTCCAACACCTAGCATTACAGCACCAGCTTCTAACCAGTCTCTTGCATTATCAATTGTGATACCACCTGTTGGCATAATATTAACATGCGGTAATGGCCCTTGTACGGTCTTAATAAATGAGGGGGCAAAAATATTTCCTGGAAAAAGCTTAGTAATAGGAGCTCCATGTTCAACTGCTTGTATTATTTCATTAACCGTCATACACCCGGGTATATAGGGAATACCATATCGGTTACATAATTTCATCGTATCTTCATCAAAGCCGGGGCTTACAATAAACTTTGCCCCTGATAAGATTGAAAGCCTTGCTGTTTCACTATCAAGTACTGTACCTGCACCAATCATCAAATTTTTATATTCTTTATTTAGTGATTCCATTAAAGTTAAAGCGCCTGGTACTGTAAAGGTTATTTCTAATGTCTTTACTCCACCAGCTATACATGCTTCAGCTGTTTTTTTCGCATTTAATTTATTTTCTCCGCGAATTACAACAGCTAACTTATTATCAATCATTTCCCTTAATATAGTATAAATTTGCATTCGAATTCTCCTTAAAGGCTCGAACAAGATAAAATATAATATAATTCCATACAACAATGCCTGTCTTTAGAAATTACACCTGTTCTTTGCCGAATAATAATTTTAAATTGACAATCGGATCAATTTCGTAATGAATTGTTATAAAACTAAACTCTAAAGGCTCGAACGTAATGCGCTCTTTATATTATTAATTCAATTGTCGAATTTTACTTGTTATTAAAATATAAAATGCTGCACTCATTCAACAGAATTAAATGGTTGATTTAATATCAAAACACTTGGTATTTATTAAAGCAGCTTGAGTTGAGCAGTTAGTTTAATCAGATTTCTAACGACTTTTGAAAGTATCCAATATCCCATTTAAATACATAACGCCTAAAGCACGATCATGTAAGCCATACCCTGGTCTGCCCTCCTCGCCCCAGATCATTCTACCATGATCAGGTCTAATCGGGCCGATAAAACCAATATCACTTAATTTTTTGAGTAGATAGGGTAGATTGAGAGAGCCATCTTTTGCAAGATGCGATGTTTCTTGAAATGAATATTTTCCAAATCGCTTTATATTTCTTGCATGAACAAAATGAATTCGTTTTTTTGCAATATCAATGATCTCAGTTATGTCACTATGAGGACTAGCACCATATGATCCTGTACATAACGTTATACCATTATGTCGACTATCTACAGAACGTAATACATATTCCATATTTTTTTTATTTGTTATAATTCTAGGAAGGCCTACAATAGACCAAGGGGGATCATCCGGATGTATAGCCATAAGAATGTTCTCTTCTTCAGCTACTGGGATGATTTCTGTCAGGAAGTAAATTAAGTTGTTCATTAATCCCTCATCAGTTATCGTTTGATAATAGTCGATAATGCTCGCCAAATCATCTTTATCATAGGAAAGATCCCATCCTGGGAGTGTTAATTCACCACTTAACAAATCGATATCTTTTAATTTTTCATTATCGTATTTTAAAGAATTTGATCCATCTGGCAATTTTGCATTGAGCTCGGATCTAATCCAATCAAAAACCGGCATAAAATTATAACAAACAGTCTTTACACCAGCTTTGGAAAGGTTTCTTAACGTCTGTTTATAATTAGAAATCCATTCATCTCTTGACTCTCTTCCCATCTTTATATCCTCATGTACAGGAACACTTTCAATGACATTAAAGCAAAAACCATGTTCTTCAATATCTTGTTTATGCCTCATTATCTGGTCGTATGGCCAAACCTCTCCTACCGGTATATCATACAAAGCTGAAACAATACCTTTCACACCGGGAATCTGACGAATATACTCCAACGTAACTGGGTCATTTCCCCCATACCATCGGAAACTCATTTCCACTTTTTATTCCTCCTAGCTTAACAATATAAACATATATGCTTGTAACATTATAACTATCTCAATGCTTTCTATTATGAGAAGTCATTTAAATTTAATTATAAGTCACTTCCTAATATTGATATATCTTTTGTCAAACGTCCATAATATAAACAAAAATCTACTTAAAAGTTGTGATTAAGGTTTCAAACAATTTTAACTCACATAAAACAGCCGCATCTCCCAAATAGTGAAGGTATACTGCGGCTGATATTTTATGACTCTAGTCTGTTTATTTATACAATAAAATTAATATGATTTAGTAGCTTCCATTCCTATTAAATCAAATTTTTCTGTTGAAACTACCACGTCAAATGAACGATTCTCTGGCTTTTTAAATTTGACATTGATCGTCCTGTTTGACAAATTATAAAACCATCCTTCTTCTGCTTTCATCCAATCTGATTCGTTTAAAAACCTGTCAAGTTTTATGTCATCTAAGGAAACCCATAATGCTCCTTTTTCCTTACTAACGACTTCCAATTGAATCGTATCTATATTTGATTTGTAGGAACCACATGTTTCAAAAGAGATTGTTTTTCTTTCTTTACCATTTACGTATATTTTCGTCTTTTCATATACATCGTTTTTATAATCATTTGAGATACCATCATCTTCGTAAAAATACAAACCCTCATTAGAGCCATCGCCAATGAGTATTTTTAGGTTTTGTAGCTCATCATCTGTAATATGTTTTATATCTTCAGAAGTTATAAATATGCCACTTTCTCGTAAAACATTGGAATACTGTCTAACTCTACAGGAACTTCAATTACTTGACCACCTTTGTATTTTTCTAAATTGTTGTTGATATCATACCAGTTTTCTCCCTCAGGAAGATACAATTTACGAGTTTTAGCTCCTTTTTCAACAACATTTGCGACTAAAACAGACGGACCGAACATAAAAGTAGAGAATGAATTGCTATAACAATTTACATCATGCTGGAATTCTGTAAAAAGCGGTCGCATTATTGGCTTACCAGAAACATGAGCTTCGTACATTAGTGAATAAAGATAAGGCAACATTTGATAACGCTTATTATATGCTTCTCGTATATAATCGTTATACTCACTACTCATCCATGGCTGCGTTACAGTATTATCGTTATTGGCAGAGTTAATACAAAATCTTGGTTGGAAAATTCCATTTTGTATCCAACGTAATAACAATTCCCCCTCTGGAGCAGGGCCAGCAAAGCCTCCAATATCACATCCTGTATTTGCTACTCCAGAAACACCCATACCTAAAATAGTAGAAATATTATACTTCAAAGTTTTCCAGTCAGTTAAATTATCTCCCGCCCACGTTTGAGCATACCTTTGAATTCCTGAAAATCCAGATCTACTAATGATATATGGACGTTTATTTGGGAAAGCTTCCTGGACTGCTTCTTTGGCTGTAAATGCCATCATGTTAGCCTGTAATGACTTTAAATAAGCCATTTTCCCCTTTTTACCTTCGTATACACACAATGCATTTTTATCTTCGACACCGTCATATTCACAATTATCATTCCAAACGGAAATGGTTCCCTTGCTTAAAATAGTGTCAATTAATAGTTCTTTCCAAACTTGTCTTGCTGATGGATTGGTAAAATCGAAAAATTTACCTTCGCCTCCCCACCATCTTCCTATATAATCTTCACTTCCATCATAGTTTTTGATAAAGACTTGATTATCATCAAACTTTTCCATATAAGGATGATCAGCTAGTATACCTGGCTTAAGGTTCGGTATGACATTAATTCCCCTATCATTCATCTTTTGCATGAAGTCATTTGGATTAGGAAAACGTTTTTTATTCCAGTTAAAAGTATATCTTAAATTATCAATTTCCCCTGAAGAGTAACCTGATGCTAGTTTAAAATTATCAATGTACATCTTTTCATCAAAATATTTTTGCATAGACTTGTATATTTCTGCATCATTATTTTGTTCCAATTCTGCGTAATACATTGTCGAAGCCGTATATCCTAAGGTTTGCTTAGGTGGGAGAGCCTGTTTCCCAGTCAATTGAGTATATCTATCAATCACATCCATCACACTAGGCCCATTGATAAAAAATAAATCTATATCTCCACCTTCTGAACAATAGTAAGAATAACTTGGCCAATAGCCACTAATTTCTTTACCCATATCAAAGATAGATTCATATGAATTATGATAGAACAAACCATGAGCATGTTTATTAACACTATTTAATCTTATATAAAATGGTATATGTTTGTATAAAGGACCACCATTTTTTGGATTGTGACCTATTGCATCTTTTGGCGCTAATCTTAGACGTTCCCCTTTTTTATCTAAAGGACCGGTCTGCTCGCCAAAACCATAGAAATAATCATTCTCATAATCAATGCTATTGTAATGATAGACTCTTCCAAGGTAATCTTTTTCATAAGCACGTAGCTCTAGATCATTATATATTTTGGTACCATTCATATCTTTTATAGAAAAACTGATAGGATCTTTATTCATTTTTATAGTTAACTTACTTGTTTTAAATACAATTTCATTCTCATTATCGCGTACATCTACATCAATAGGATTGACTTTCTGTCGTTCTTCTTTCATTAAGCCATCTAACTCATCATCCCATGCCGTAGTTACTAAAGAATAAGACCTCTCTGTAAAATCCCTGTCAAATGAGATCCTTATTCTGATGATATCATCAGTTATAAAATAAAGTTTTACACTTGCTGTATCCCCAATAATTAAATAACCGTCATTTTCTGTTCTTATTTCTTGAAACTTCCTTAATAGCATGATAAATCCCCTTCTAATTATCTATATTTATACACCAGAATATGCCATAAAACCGCCATCAACAGGAACAGTGACTCCTGTGACAAAGCCGGAATAATTTGAATCAAGCAACCATAATAAAGTGCCAACTAAGTCGTTAGGATCTCCAAATTTGCTCATCGGTGTATTATTTACAATCTTCTTAGCTCTTGATGTGTACTTCTCATTCTCATCCAATAATAAATCTCTATTTTGTGTTGTTAGGAAAAAGCCAGGAGCAATTGCATTCACTCGCAAACCAGCATTTGCAAAATGAACAGCCATCCACATTGTAAAATTATTAATGGAAGCTTTTGCTGCTGAATAAACAGGTACTTTAGTCATCGGCGCATAGGCGCTCATCGATGATATGTTAATAATTGTCGAATTACTTTGTTTCAATAGCTCTTTTCCAAAAATTTGGGAAGCTAAGAAATTTCCTTTAAGATTGCTATCAAAAACCTGAGTAAATCCTTGTTCAGTTAGATCAAAAAATGACTGTTTGTCGGTTTGTTCCTCATCATAAGTTTCTGCAGACGTAACTGCGTCTTCATGATTTCCACCAGCGCCGTTTATTAAAACATCAATTTTTCCAAAACGATTGACTATTTGTTTTTTTGCATTCAATAATTCCTCACTATTAGTAACATCTGCTGCAACAGCAATTACTTCTCCATTGGTGTCCTTTTCTATTTCTTTGGCCACCTTTTTCCCTTTTTCTAGCGCACGATTGATAATAACAACTTTCATCTGTTGTCTGGATAATTCTTGAGCCATGGTAGAACATAGCACTCCACTACCACCAGTAATAACTGCTACTTTGCCTTTTAAACTTTCATGTTTGCTAAACACTATTAAAACCTTCCTTTATTTATATAATTGCAACGCATCCCAAAGTCCATGTAAATACATAACGCCTAATGCACGATCATATAGTCCATATCCAGGGCGTGACACCTCATTCCAAATATGTCTGCCATGATCTGGTCTAACATAACCATCATACTCATTATCGCTTAATTTTTTCACAATACCTTTCACGTTTATCGAGCCATCTGAAGTAAGATGTGATGTTTCAATAAAATCATTTTCCTCATTAGTTTTAATATTTCGTATATGCATAAAAGGCGAATGACTAGAAAAATCTTTAAATAATTTTACTGTAGAATTATTTGGATTGGCTCCTAACGACCCTGAGCAAAGAGTAAGACAATTAGAAGAGGAATTCGATATACTTAAAACTTCCTTTAAATCATTTTCATCTTTTACTATTCTTGGTAAGTTAAAAACAGACCAAGGAGGATCATCTGGATGAATTGCTAATTTCACACCGTTTGCCTCCGCTACAGGAAGAACTTCGTGTAAAAAGTATGCCAATTTTTCCCGTAATATGTCCTCCGTTATTGATGAGTATTCACTAATTAGTGATTCTAATTCTTGAATTTTTTCTGGTTCCCATCCCGGCAAAGTTAAATCACTGGATTTCAGTACATTATCTGCTAGTTCATGTACATCGATGTTATCAATAACCTTTCTTTCATAAAACAATGCCGTCGAACCATCAGGTAAGGGTTCTTGCATATTTGTTCGTATCCAGTCAAAAACAGGCATAAAATTGTAACAAATTACTTTTACTCCGTTATTAGCCAAGTTTTCAATTGTTTGTTTATAATTTTTTATATAGTGATCCCTATTTTCATTTCCAAGTTTTATTGCTTCATGAACGTTGACACTCTCAACTATATCTGTGTGAAAACCAAAAGATTGAATATACCCTATTTCTTCTTTTATTTCTTGTTCAGGCCAGACATCTCCCGGTGGTAAATGATGCAAAGCCCAAACTACCCCTTTAACACCAGGAATTTGACGAATATTTTCTAATGATACCGTGTCATTATCTCTCCCAAACCAACGAAAAACAATATTCATAGAATGCTCCTTTATAGTTTTTGAAAATTATTTTATATATTCTTTTATATCAAAAGTTGAATTCATACAGTATACACAATCAAATGTAATCATCTAGTAAGAATCATAAAAGCTTTTCTAAATTAACTCTTTTATCTTATAGCTTTCAGATACAAGGAAATTTGATTAATTTATGCCTTTAAAGAAGTCCTAGTAAATCGGGTAAAGCCAAGCTAATCCAAGGAATGAAGGTAACCAATAACAATGCGATCACTAAAGGTATATACATTTTAATTAAAGGTTTAACGGTAGCTTCTATCGAAACATTTGCTACCTTACTTCCAATAAACAACACATTCCCGACTGGAGGGGTTGTAGTTCCAATACATAAATTAAATACTAAGATGACACCAAATTGAACAGGATCCATGCCTAATTCCGAAACAACAGGAAGAAATATAGGCGCAAATATTAATATTGCAGGTGTAATATCCATAAACATACCAACTGCTAGTAAAATAAGATTCATTAACAATAATATGATAATTGGATTACTAGAAAAGGATAATAAAAAGTCTGTAATAGTCCTTGGGATATCAGCAAAAGACATTACCCAAGACATAATAGAGGACGTTGCAACAAGAAATAAAACGATACCTGTCATTATCGATGTTTCTTTTAAAATATTATATATATTTTCTAAGTTCATTTGTCTATAGATCAAAGCTAATATAATCGAATATAGCACGGCAATACCGGAAGCCTCAGTAGCTGTGAATATTCCTAATACGATACCACCAATAACCACTATAATTAAAGATAAACTAGGTAGAGCATCTAATACTATCTTCATTGATTGCTTGAAGGTATAATTAGAATCTGTCGATAAACTAAAACGTCTTGCCATAAAGTATGTTACACCCATTACTGATAGCCCCATCAAGATACCAGGTATATACCCCGCCATAAACAACGCAGATATGGATACACCACCACTAACTA
>Ga0079226_10004538_pt1 | contig 10609 bp, 9 predicted proteins | sample Poulit2014_FD_76345 | JGI IMG/M metagenome (GOLD analysis project Ga0079226, IMG submission 76345) | Agricultural soil microbial communities from Georgia to study Nitrogen management - Poultry litter 2014 | ecosystem: Environmental > Terrestrial > Soil > Agricultural land | place: USA: Georgia...
ATCGTTCATGCAGGGTCTCGCGGTGATTTCCGCTAACATGATCACCCCGTCCGGCAGCACCGTTTCACCGGGGATTTCGATCAGCGTATGATAGGACGACAGTTGGGCCTGGCCCTTCTCAAAGTAAAAAGACATATTTTGATAGGATCTTTCTAGCTTCAAATGATTGGGAAAATCAATCCGGATATTGCCATGACTTGCATTAAGTATTGTAAAAAACTGTTCCTCATGTACATATGAAATTTTTTTCGGGATGTTATTATACAGATAGTTCAATATTAGATGAAAGACCCGTCTTTGTAAAGAACGCGGATAAGAAAGAAATGTCTGGATATTAAAGTGAATTCCGGTATTTTCGTCGTCAAATACAACCGTCTGTTCTGCCATCTTTTCAGCTTCCTGCTCCAGAAATTTCTCATCTTCCTGCAGCGAGCGGCTCAAATGCCGAATGGTTCGATGAAGATTCTGATTCTTATTTTTAAGCAATGGAAGTACCTTGTTGCGGTAGTAATTCCGTGTATATGTTGTTTCGTCATTCGATGGATCTCTTCTTGGTGTAATTGTATGCTCCCTGCAGTAATGTTCGATGGATCCTTTTGTAACACATAAAAAAGGCCGGATAATCTTTCCGGTAGCAAAATCCCGTTCAAGCGGCATTCCAGCCAATGATTTTACGCTGGCGGTGTGAACAAGTCCCATCAGCACCGTCTCAGCCTGGTCATCGCCATGGTGTCCGAGTGCAAGCAAGTCTGCATCATACAGTCTCATCTGCTCAGCGAAAAATTGATAACGGAGTTCCCTTGATGCAATCTGTGTCCCAACTTGCTTTTTCTGTTTATAGGTCGGCACATCCAATGATGCTCCAATAAATTCAATGTCCCGATTCCGGCAAAACGCTTTAACATACTCAAGATCTTCAAGCGATTCCTCACCGCGCAGCTGATGATCCACAGATACGGCAATCAGCCGCAGATTCCATTCTTCCCGGATTATCCAAAAAAAATGAAGCAATGCCATGGAGTCCGGTCCGCCCGAGACAGCAACTAAAACCGTTGAATGTTCTTTAACAAGCTGATGACGTTTAATAAATGCTCGAACAGTGTTATCCATCGCCATTCCTTTCCGATCAATAAAAACTCCTTATTCTTTCTCTTTTATTCTACCATAATTTTATGACGTGACAAAGCATCAGGATGGCCCTGAAACTTATGGAAGCATCAACGACGAAAGATAATAAAACAAAGCAGCGAGAATAATACCGCCTCCCTCTGCAAGTGGGGATGTTCCGGCATTCGGAGGACGTCTGCGGCGACCCGGTCTGTCCCGGTGTCCCGCGGCATTGATCGCATTCATTAAGTCGTGCCGCATTTCAGCACTCGACCGATAACCTCCGAGAAGAGCCTTCGTTAAGCATTCCCTGTATCCGCGCAGCTGCCGGACATCATTCAATTTCTTCAAAAGAGTTGCTTTAGGATTGGCTCCTTTTTCAAACTGCTTTGGATAATATATATTTAAAAATACCATCACTAATGCAAATAAATCATAGCTTGGTTCAGCCTTTCTTGTTCCAAGCCCCCAGTAGCCCCGGTCATAGAATTCCGTGTATTCCTTGATTGCCCTGCCAGTTTGTGTTGTACCTCCGACATCAATCCAGCGTACTTTCGGTGGATTCAGGAGCACGATAAGATTTTCAGACTTAAAATCCCCGAACACCCAGCCGGCCTGATGCAGTTGTTCCAAATCATCGAGCAATTGAAGCATAAAGATAGGGGTCCATTCATGGCCGTGCCTGCTGATAAAACGGCTTAACGGTTCGCCCTGCAAGTATTCCATCACATAAAATGAGCACTTGCTGCCGGGTGATATTTCCCAGTCATCAACATCGAGCAGAGAAGGTCCAAGACTGCTGCCTTGGACCTTTTCCAGCGATTTTAGAACATTTACCTCAACTGTCATGGACGTTGCATATTCACTAATTTTCAGGGCGCTATATTGACCGTTTCGTTCACATAAATAAACCGTGCCGATCGCACCCTGTCCGAGCTTTCTTTTTATGACATACCGGTTCTGGTGCCACTTTCCATGAATGATTGTTCCGGGTTTTATATTAATATCCTGCTTCTTCCACGCCTGGTTCATCTTCATCCCTCAAATTTTTTAATAAACCTTTCTTGCCAAATTGATACATGGCCTCCCGGATCGCAGGCCCGGTTGGTGTTATACCGCCGCTTGTCAATTTCGGAAAGATCGTGGAGATTGAATCAAGCTTAGGGGACCAATCCAGCACCTTTTCAATTGCTTTGCGTTTTCCGGGAAAATTGAAAATACAAAACCGGTTACGTCCAATGCGTGCATTCAAACTAATCGACAAATCAATCAGTGCTTCTTTCACGGTTGGCAGCTTGTCATGCATGCTTGCACTCGTATCCGTCAGAACAAGTACTTCCAGATCACATGTCTCACCCATATCTTCCACAACTTCCATGATTTCGCCCCGTTTTTCCGGCTCAATCTCTTCCAGACTCTGATCCTCTCCTAGAATCTGCTTCAGTTCCTTATTAACAAATCCCTGCAACGTCTGGGTCATTGACTGCTTTGTAACGGTTTGGACGGTTTGTGAAAGCGCCTGTTTATAAACCAGCTGGCTGATTCCGCCGCCTGAGAGTGCAATATCTTCCACTTCCCGCAGTCCTTCGGGTTCTTCAGTCTGATCATCATCAACAATCCCAATGACATTGACAGTTATCCCTTGCTGCTGGCAGAGTGCAGCAGTAACCGCCGGATCTTCGCCTTTGTTTGAACAGCCATCCGTGATTAATAAGATCTGTTTTAAAGTTCCTTTTTTCACCAGACAAACCTCCCTTATATCCACTACCATCATCACCATAAATGGCAGCCAATATACCTGGGAGATGACAGTTATGCAAACAAAGATAATTTGATGCCGCAACTGCTCGCGGTTGTATCAGACTACCCTCAGGCATATTTACTGTGCCTGGTCTGCATAAACAGGAATCGAAGTCCATTGCGGCGAATTTTTCGTCACTTTGGCAACAATCACTGTCATGTCATCCTCAATTGCACCTCCTCTTGTCCGAACAACTTCTTCTAATATTAAATCAGCCATTTCCTGCGGGTCGTCTGTCTGCATATTCCGGATTTTTCGTTTCAGCCACATATCAATATTTTCAATATGCTTAGGCCCGTCCAGGATACCATCGCTCATCATGATTAAAATATCACCTGATCTCAATTGCTCACCGACGATATCGACATCAAATTCCTGAATGATTCCCATCGGCAGATTACTCGCCTCAACCTTAATGATTTCATCCCCCCGTTTAATCAGACTTGGGGTAGAACCAATTTTCAGAAATTTAACTGACGCATTATGCAAATTAATGACCGCAAGATCCAGCGTGGCGTACATTTCATCAGTTGTTCTTAACGACAGGATAGAGTTGATCGACTTGATCGCGACACTCTCCGGTATACCTGTATGCAAAATCTGCTGCAGCAATCGTAAAGTTTCTTCACTTTCCTCATTGGCACGAGTGCCATTACCCATTCCATCACTGATGGCCATGGCATATTTACCTTCTCCAAGTTCAATTGTGCGGTAACTGTCCCCTGAGACGAGTCCGCCTCCCTTTGCCGCATTGGCAATCCCCGTATCGACGACATATTCTTTTGCCGAGCCGAATACCAGTTGGCAGTATCCGTTCGGAAATGGTGATACGTCTTCTTTTTTCACGATAATCATTTCATTGAGAATATCAGATAGTACCGGCGCAATCAGCTTCGATCCTTCTCCATGATATTCATAAAAAGATAATGTCATCTCCAAATCTACATTCCCTTTTTCCAGCCGGTAGATATCAAGCTTTTCCAATGCGATTCCCATATTTGTCAGCGTATCAATAATTTCCATTTCCTGTTTTTCGTGATGCTCCCGTTCTTTAAGAATCTCATTTGCAAAATCATCCATGACCTCAGACACACCCTGCAGCTGGTCAGCGACAAAGCGTTTGCTTTCCATCACTTGTTTCTTCAATTTTTTATTCGCTTCAAAAAATGAAATTTCATCTTTCATCGTATCCATAACTTTTTTGTTTTTGACACAATGATTCTCAAAGTCACGAACCGATTTGTGATTCGGTTCTTTTCCATCTGCCAGATCATTCTTTAAGTTCTCCATTAACGAATACGTTTTATCAAATTGCTGCTCCCAGCATCGTTCTTTCATAAAACAGGTCTGGCAGGTTTTTTCAGTCACCTGGCTCAGAAAATAGTCCGTCTCCCGCCTGGCATTAATGCCGTCTTCATCTGTTTCTTCCACCGATGAAAAACTTTTTGACAGCGCTTCAAAAACATCAGAAAATTGCTCAACACGTTTAGCTGTAACATTGCGGACTTTCTGCAGATATTGCTCCTGCTCATTAGAGTGTTCCGTGGTCCCCGGTATATAGCGGGACAGCTTTTTTATCCATCCTGATGGCGTAATCAGAAACAATACAATGGCAATCGACGTTTCGGTAAGTGACGGTATAACCCCTGCCACATCAGCATAAATTGCAATCAGAAACGTTCCGACCAACAGTCCGATACTGACACCAACTTTGTTGCCTTCCTTGAGAAGCCCGCCAAGCAGTCCGGAAAAGGCAAGCAAGCTCATCTGATACAGATTGGCAACATTTGCAAGCGACAAAATAAGTCCCGCTACAACGCCAACGGTTGATCCGATAGCCGCACCCCCGACAAATGAAAGCAGCAGTACAAAATACCGGGAGAAAATTTGTTCAATGGAGGCATTATAGACTTCCCAGCCGATCGTTCCCGTGAGAATCGATGCCAGGAGTATAATCAAACAAACAATCTCCTCATTTTTTAATGCGGGTTTAAAACGTTGTGGTGATAATAATGGAATACTCTGCATAAAGATTAATACCAGGACGGTTCCCAGAACACCTTCTACCAACATCAGCATCCATTCATAAGATGACAGCTGCCCCCAAAGCGAATAAATGAACAACCGCGGGGCTACTGTTGAAAAGAAAACAAAAACAGGCAGCAGTACTTGCTGTTTGCTGAAATTCTTAAAAATGCCGGCCATAAAAATAAACAGGGTCATCGCCAGCATAATAAATACCCCATGCGTGACAGAATAACTGATGGCTCCGGCTAAAACAGCAAGCATCACTTTCGCGGCTTTCTCCCTATGTATAAGCCAGATCCCGGCTAAAAAAGCAACCGCAAATGGAGAAACCACGGATAGAATGATAGCTCGTCCAAGCAAAAAGCCGACAAGAAAAAATAACCATCCTTTTTCCAACAGCAACGATTTCAATTGTGCGGAGAATCTGATGCGAAGTTTTTCCAGGAGCCCCTGGTTAACACCAAGTGCTTTGGTTTCCGCGCGTGAAATTGAATTTATCATACAATACCACTCCCTCTTGCCACTCATTAAATCACATAATGCAATCTTTTTTTGTCAAAACAACAGGAGGGATTCAAAAAATCGTTCGACTGGTTTCTAAGCGGACAAGCTATTTTCTACACAGATTCCGTATTCTGTTTAGTGGTGTCATCTTTTTGTCATTATCTTCTGGAGTACTGGTGAAGAGCCGTAACTGATGTTATGAAAATTGGAGAGTCAGCCGAATTCCGTATATGTTTTCTGTTTCAATGATAAAATTTCTGTTGACACATAGGTTTTGCTGTTGTATTATATTTTTTGTGACTGAATTTGGCGGTGTAGCTCAGCTGGCGAGAGCATACGGTTCATACCCGTAGAGTCGGGGGTTCGAATCCCTCCGCCGCCATTAAGATAAAAAGGAAATCGGCTGTTCGCCGATTTCCTTTTTTTATGACGGGGCTAATTCTGAATCCGACTGCGGGCGAACATTTTCGCCTAAAAACCATATAAAAAGCAGGTGCTGCTTACAAAATCGCAGCACCTGCTTTTTTATTTATGGGAAAAGTTACCCCGCATGTCCTTAATGTCCGATTCTGTTCAACTAACATTCAGTGGGGAAAAACGGTCCACTGAATGAAGTTTCACTTTATCATCAATTTTTCATAGACAGCAAACTGCTATCCTCTTTTAGCACCTCGACCTCCGCGTTTGGATTCCGTGTGCTTTTTCAAAGAGGCTAAACGGTCTTCCGAATCCTTAAGAAATTTATTCATTTTTGATTCAAAAGATTCCGTACGTTGACGATTCCGCTGACGTGGCGGTCTATCCTTAGCCTTTTTGATGGAAAGACCAATCTTACCATCCTTTTCGACATTAAGCACCTTGACCGTTACCTCATCGCCAACGCTCAGGTGATCATTAATGTCCTTCACATAGTTGTCGGCAACCTCACTAATATGGACAAGGCCCGTTTTTCCTTCCTCAATTTCTACAAAGGCTCCGAAATTAGTGATACCGGTTACCTTTCCCTGCAGCTTGCTGCCTACTTCGATTGACATAAAGAAAGTGCTCCTCCTTAGAATTTTGAAAAGTATACTTCTTATATATTATAGACAGTATTGTAAAAGCGTGTCAATAAGAGGGCTTTTCATCAGGAATGTTAAAAATTAACTCGCCTTCTTTTGAGAAAAAGTAATTGGTCCGCGCGATATCCAATACGTATTCCTCATCGTTCAACAGGTTAATTTCTTCCTTCAGATTCCGTTCCTCTTTTTCAAGTGATGCCATCTCGCTCTGGAGTTGTTCATACTGCTCTTTTTTTTCGGCATGGAGCGCCCGCTGATTGAAATGGTAGGCGGCTAAACTGCCGAAAGCGATTAACACTACGATTGAAAATAAAACCAGTCGGCGCCTAAGACGCTGTTTCTTGCGTTTTTGTCTTCCTATGTAGGCATCATACTGCTGCATATAATTCGAATCTAATCGTGTTACATTTTTTTCCTCTAAAGACATAGACATCTACCTCCTCTTAGAGATGAGATTGTTTATCCATTTCTTGAATGTATTCTCTATTGTACTATAAAACCCTGCTATTTTGTGTAACTTTTTTTGAATTGTTTGAGGAAGCATTCCAAAAATCATTCGAACGATCCAAAATATCGGGATCAAAACAATTGATGAGCTGTATCGTATCATATTCAGCAGTATTTTTAATGTAAATACAATAACCGTCATAATCAATTGGAAAATGAATTTGATCGGTGCAATAATTATGATTTTGACCATCTTTTCCAGGAATTGATAAACCTGAATAGAAATGCTGATCATATGTTCCAGCAGCTGCTTATATGTTTTGGCAGCTGCTGCCTGGTACATAGCAAAACCCAGCAGAACGGCAATGAACACATAGAAACGCAATTCACCGCTATTCACTTGGAATAAAACATAATATAACAGCAAAGTCTGCGTCAGCCAAAAACTGATTTCCATAAAGTATTTCAAAAATACACGTTGCTTCCAGGTTACGGAGAGACGCCGGAACGTATCCAGCGCAATCCCCAGGTAAAACCCCCCGGCAATCATGGAAAGCATCGTTATGAACTGCACATCGAGCGTCATTTGAATAGCTTGCTAAAGAATCCTTTAGCTTTCTCCTGATGATGTTCATCTACATAGGAAAGCTCGTACACCTTACCCTTGATAGTGACAACGCCGTCACTCACATCCAGGTTTTTCAATTGCAGGTTTTGCCCGCGGATGATTAAGTATCCCATGACCGTTTCCAGTAAAAACTCTTCATTGTCGAAACTATCGACTTCTTTGACACCGGTTATCTCCAGGTTTTTTCGGTTTTTGACTGTTACAGTATGTTCCTGCTCCGTCCGATTAACGGATTGCTGTTCATAATAATTCATACACTTCGCCCTCCTTATCACTATCACTGTATGATAACGAGGACAAGTATAGAACTATGCTAATTCACTTTCTCTTCACTGATTACTTTATACAAGTTATCCGCATCATCTTTTTTTGCTGCTTCTGTTAATGACGTCACTTTAAGCGTCATCACTTTCTGGCCGAATCTGATCACCATTTCATCACCGACCGACAAGACCGTTGAAGCCTTTGCGGGATTGCCATTAACAGTAATACGTCCCTGCCCGGCCACTTCCTTTGCCAGTGTCCGGCGTTTAATCAGTCTCGACACTTTCAAAAATTTATCAAGCCGCAATGCTATCACTCTTTTCTTTTTGCCTGGTTCCAATAATAATCCATTTCTTCCAGGGTAGTTTCCCCAATGCCTTTGCCCTCTGTCTGTAATTGCTTTTCAATATGGGAAAAACGCGACATGAACTTCCGGTTCGTCTGATTCAATGCTATTTCCGGATTTACTTTATAATACCGTGATATGTTGGCTAATACAAACAATACATCACCAAGTTCGCTTTCCAATTCCGTCTGATTTTGTGTATTGATTGCCTCCTGCACTTCATCCAATTCTTCCTGAAGTTTTTTCCATATATCCTGGATATTATCCCAGCCAAACCCGACTTTGGCTGCTTTTTTCTGCAGTTTAAATGCCTTTGCCAGCTGCGGCAGCCCCGCTGGTATACCGTCCAGCACCGAGTTCCGCTGATCGCCTTTTTCTTCTTGTTTCAGTGCGTCCCATGTTCTGTAAACAGCATCAACAGTATCGGCCGATTGATCTTTAAACACATGCGGATGCCGATGGATCATTTTATCGGTGATCGAACGAATGACATCATCAATGGTAAAATAACCATCATCTTCACCGACCTGACTGTGGAGCATCACCTGCAGCAGCATGTCACCCAGTTCTTCTATTATGCCGTCATCATCTTGTTCGTCAATCGCTTCGATTAATTCATAGACTTCTTCAATGGCATGTTCCCGCAGTGTTTCATGGGTCTGGGCACGGTCCCACGGGCAACCATCAGGAGCTCTTAATGCGGCAATGACCTCACGCAGGCGCGTAAACGTATGATGCAGCATCTCTTCCGGTACGGGTGGAACATAAACGGAAATAAGATTATTAACGCTGGACAAAGCATGGTCGAGCTTTTCCAAGTGAATATCAATTATATTTTCCTGTCCGGTGCCGACTGCCTCAACGATTTTCACCGGATAATCCGGCGGCAAATCGTCAAGCAGTTCAAGCTTAATGTTTGATGCGATAAACCGGTCATACACCTGACTGAAAATAATATGATGACGATAATTTAATTGATTGCGGTCAAACCCAGTCCCATCAACAAATTGAAAGCCGTCAATCGGATCAATTTTCAATGATGTGAACAAAGCATCAAGATAGCTGTGACCTCCTGCAATTTTTACCGGCACATCATCTTGCTCCAACAATAGCTGTACCGTCTTTTCAGCAAGCATCGGATGGCCGGGGACCGCATAGACAATGGAACTGTTCTGTGCTTTTTCCAGCAGTGTATCGGTAATCTGCCGGTACACATTGCCAAACTGATCTGTTGTTTCGTAAATGTGATCGAAGGGTGTGAAGGTGACGCCTTCTTTTTCTAATTGCTTCATAACCGGATGGCCGGCCGTACGTACATACAACGGCGTATCCTGACCGGTTAATTTTTTATACATACCAAGTGTTAGCTGGTCCAAATCACCGGCACCAAGTCCGATAATTTCGATTCTATGACGCATTAACGATCCCTCTCTTTATGTATTCGAGTCAAAACCCGGGCAAACGGAAACATGGACAGCTCTTTTTCTGTAAAAGCCCTGAGCCGCAGCAGCAAAACCAGATAGACAATCGCACCGGCAATTGAAATGCACATCACATAGAATAATAAGGAGGTTCTCGAAGTAATCGGTTCAATCAGATAATCCATCCCGGCTAAAAAAACTGACATCCCTGTTAAAGCTATAACAAGTGCGGTCCAATTCAAATGGTTTACCGGATTAAGATCAGGCAGTTTTCGTTTTAATGCCATGATCATCATGGTGGCAAAAGCAACCAGGCCAAGCACAGTGGCCGCTGCACTCCCGGTTATCCCGAACAGCGGCACCAGCACCTGATTACCGGTCCATTTCAGGAAAAAGGCAATTAAAACAAAACCCGCTGTCCGTTTCATAAAACCCATTCCCTGCAGAATGGAGGCGGCAGTTATGCCTACAGAACTGAGCAAAATGGCGATAACCAGTATTCTCAGACTTCCCGTTCCGCTATCATCCTGAAACAGAAGTACGTTTGCCTCGGGAAAAATCATCACTAATCCTGTTGTTGCCCCCGCCGCCAAATAAAAACTGACATGCAGAGCACTCCGGATAGAATCATCAATTGCTTTAGCCCCGCTCTTCAATTTTTCTCCCGATAACGCGGGGACTAATGCCAATGCAAATGATGATCCCAGAACCGTTCCGAGCTGAATGAGCGGCTGCCCGCGGTCAAAGACGCCTTTTGCTTCCATTGCTTCACGTTTGGAGAGTCCAAATTCCTGCAGGCTTGGAATAAGTGTGAATGTATCGGCAAGCTGAATAATAATCAGAACCATATGATTCAATGCTGCAGTGAAGCCTAAAACAAGCAATGTTTTCACATAATACTGCCATGGGACCATCAATTGCTGCTTTACTGATGGCCTGCAGCGGAAAAAGAAAACAAGAAGAATGCCAATGGCCGTCAAGGCGCCTATGATCGAGGCAACA
>Ga0079226_10004539_pt1 | contig 10608 bp, 8 predicted proteins | sample Poulit2014_FD_76345 | JGI IMG/M metagenome (GOLD analysis project Ga0079226, IMG submission 76345) | Agricultural soil microbial communities from Georgia to study Nitrogen management - Poultry litter 2014 | ecosystem: Environmental > Terrestrial > Soil > Agricultural land | place: USA: Georgia...
GTCCTTGAAATTTTCGGCAGTGTCTAATATCAATTGGATATCTTCTCGCGTTAATTCTTTGATACCTAACAAGTGTTTTGTACTTAGTTGCTGCTCTGCGGTTGTGGACATTATAATATATGTATTTTTTTATACTTGACTGTCGGAAATTAATTCAACTTCATCCTTCTTATCTGTTTCTTTCCATCTTACTATTACTTTTTGAGAATCTATGGAATCGATTTGAATGCCTATATAATCCGGTTGTATGGGTATCTGCCTTGAAAAACGCCGATCGACCAGCACCAATAACTCCACGGATCCGGGACGGCCAAAAGCTTGTAAAGCATCAATGGCTGCACGAATAGTCCTCCCTGTCCACAGCACGTCATCTACGAGTATCACATTTTTTTCCTCTACGATAAAATCAATAACTGTACTGTTGGCTAACAACGGAGCCGCACCTTTATGTCGAAAATCATCCCGGTAAAAAGTAATATCCAGCTTACCCGCAGCTACTCGAACTCCGCTAATATCTTTTATTTCCTGTTGCAAACGCTTAGCTAAATAAGTCCCGCGAGGCTGAATACCAATCATCACTGTATCGGAAAAATCCTCATGATTTTCGATTAATTGCTGGGCAAGCCTTTTCAAAGTAATCTGGAACTTAGCCCCTCCTAATAGTATCGACTGTTTCATTGCAGGTATATTTAAACAAAAATACGCTTTTTTTATGGATAGCCAATGTTTTCTTCGAAAAAACGCCATTCTACGAATTACGAATCATCTTCCTGTTAAAATATTAACTCAAACTCTGGCATTTATCCTTCCACCGGGAAAACTGGTCAAAAGAGCCCATTGAACAATCAATACACTACTTTTAAATTAGTTTTTTTATTTTTCTATTGATTTTTTCTAACCTTTGCAACATGCATCCAAAAAATCTTTCTATAGAAGACTTCACTTACGCACTGCCCGATGATCGGATAGCTTTATACCCGGTCAGCCCGCGCAACAGTTCTCAACTTTTGGTTTATAATCAAGGCTCTATATCAAAAGATATTTATCAAAACATAGGACATCACTTGCCCAAAAAATCGGTTTTAATTTTCAATGATACCCGCGTCATAAAATCAAGGATCCTATTTACAAAAGATACAGGAGCTGTGATTGAAGTCTTTTGTTTAGAGCCCTATGGTAACCTGGCAGATTACGAAGAAATATTCCAAAAAAGAAAATCAGTTTACTGGAAATGTTTCGTCGGCAAAGCGAATAAATGGAAAGAAAAACACCTGAAAAAAAACTTATATATCCGTGACAGTTCCTTAGAACTGAAAGCAGAACTGATAGAAAGATTACCTGAAGCTTGTGTAGTAAAATTCAGTTGGGATTCGGATTCATTTACTTTCCGCGAAATAATTAATGCTGCAGGAACAACCCCATTGCCTCCTTATATCAAGCGGGCTGCAAATAAAGATGATGAGACACATTATCAGACAGTCTACTCTGCACATGAAGGATCTGTTGCAGCTCCTACCGCCGGGCTGCATTTTACAAAAGAAATAGTAAATGAGCTACAACAAAAAAATATACAAACCCTCTTCACCACTCTGCATGTGGGAGCAGGCACCTTTAAACCGGTAAAAGCTGAAACTATGGAAGGCCATTATATGCATGCAGAATGGATGCATATTGAACTATCGTTTTTAGAACAGCTGAAGAAAAGTTTAAAACAACCCATCATTGCGGTGGGCACTACTGCGACACGAACTCTGGAAAGCATTTATTGGATGGGTAATAAAATCCTTCATAAACGGGATATCGATTTTGTATCACTTAAGATTTCCCAATGGGAAGTATATGAAACAAGGCAAAAGCACTCTCCTACAGCAGCTATACAGGCTTTGATAAACTGGATGAAAGAACAGGGGTTACATGAACTTATGATAGAGACTGAGATAATCATTGCTCCCAGTTACACTTTCAAAATTAGTAAGGGTTTGATCACTAATTTTCATCAACCTCAGTCAACTTTGCTACTACTTGTCGCCGCGCTATTAGGCGAAGAATGGCGGAAAGTGTACGATTATGCTTTAAAAAACAATTTTCGATTCTTAAGCTATGGCGATGGATCATTGTTACTGCCTCTTATTAAATAATCAAAAAGTTCGTCTTTAGTTTAAGGATAAGAAAGAAAAAATTATGTGAAACGTAGTCTCCTTGTCAAAAAACAATATTTTCTCTTAAAGTGTGAAATTAAACTGTATTTTGCTATATTAAACTTTTAGTACTGCTACAATAGTACAGTTCACAATTTAATTCTGTAGTGCTGAAAAAACTGACTACAGCGAGTACAAATATTAATACAACAAAATGGCTTTAAAAGCAATTATATTTAATGGAGCATTAGAAAGAAGAGCAGAATCAACTTCTGAAGTATTGTCAAATTATTTAAAAGAAAAATTGGAAGCGGCGGAAGTCGAAAGCCAAATATTTACTTTGGCCGATTCGGGCATTCCACTATTTGACATCACCTTACAAAAGACGCCTAAGGCAGTGGCTTGGATGGCTCAACAGTTTGTAGAAGCTGATTTACATATATGGTTAGCTCCCTTATACCATGGGAGTATTCCTGGAGCTATGAAAAATGCATTGGATTGGTTAGAAATAACGGCAAATGCCCCGAAACCTTACTTAATTGACAAAACAGTGGGCATGCTATGTTGGGCGGATGGCATGCAAGCTATGCAAGGTATTAATAGCATGGATGCCATCGCAAAATCACTAAGAGCTTGGCCTCTCCCTTATAGTGTGCCGATAGTGAGATCCGAGCTTTTTAAAAATAATGAAATATCAAAAAGAAAAATCAACCCCTTCTATCAAGAAAAATTGGATCGTCTGATCTATATCGCCACTACGAGAAATATAGAAGTAAATCATTTATAAAAAAGTAAAACAAGAGGTCATCCCATACTTAAAAAAACGCGAAAATATAATGGAATGATAGTAAACCAGATTAATAGAGCGTTTTTCAAATAGAATTTTAATAAGAAAACTTAACAAAAACTATGCGTAAAGCTTTAGAAAGACTCGGTAAAATCAAAGCACCTGTATGTGTTACCTTGGTGCTAAAAACTCATAAAACGAGACCTGAAAATCAAAAAGATCCCATCTTATTAAAAAACTTAATCTCCGAAGCAAATCAACGCTTAGAGAAAGAGTATGGAGTGGATATTGCCAAAGGTTATACAGAAAAGCTAAATGAATTAGCAAATCGTATTGAGCACAGCCACAATGACCATGGCCTTATGTTATTTGTGAACGACACCGTCCAAGAATATCTGCGGCTACCTACCCATCTACATACAAGAGTAATATTAGATAAAACCTTTGCAACGCGGCCAATTATCCGCTCATTAAAAAAAGACACGGATTATTATATTTTGGTATTGAGCCGAGGCCGGGCACGTTTATTAGAAGCAAATAGTGATAAGTTGACACGGGAATATGAGGAAGAGGGATTCCCTATTACCGATAATGAATTGGTAACTTTTTCAAACCGGGAATCTTCGCACAATGTGCGCATGACCAACAAAATCCAAGAGTTTTTTAACCGTATTGATAAAAGCGTTAATGCCATCCGCTCAAAAAACCCCTTGCCTATCGTTATCTATTCGGAAGACACCAACTATCATCAGTATCAAAAAGAAGCGGATCATCCGAACATAATTTTAGGGCATATTTTATTAAAGAATTTTGATCAAAAAGGATCGAATTTAGTAAAAGAAATATGGCCATATGTGAAAGAATTGCGTATTGAGAAAAATCGTGCGCGTATTTCAGAATTGGAAAATGCAATGAGTGCAGGGAATTATTTAAGTGATTTAAATGAAATATGGAGAGCCGTGAAAGAAGCACGAGGCAAAACTATCTTCGTAGAAGAGGGATATTTTCAGCCTGTCAAAACAGAAAAAGACGTACTCACACCTATCAGATCAGAGGAGATCAATCAAAAGGAAGATATTAATGATATCGTAGATGAAATGATAGAACTCACCTTAAAATTTGGGGGAGATGTAGTGTTTTTAGAACCTGGAGCACTAAAAGAATTTAACAAATTAGCCCTGGTCACACGTTATTAATACCCCTTGTTCAGGGATATTATATTCCTCTATTGCCGTTACTTTTTCTATACAATAATGGCAATAGGAATCGTTATTCTATAACCTGGACTCACTACAAATCCAGAAAGAATAAAAATCAAACAGTTTTTCTTATTTTTGAAAATGGCAAACGGCAAATTATATTTAATTCCTGTTCCTTTAGCAAGTGATGTAAATGAAGCGAGCTATACCCCTCAAACTTTAGCTATTCTCAATGAAATATCCGAATATATTGTCGAAAATGAAAAAACAGCACGGAAATTTTTAAAAGAGGCGCATATCAAAACCCCACAAAGAGAACTCATTTTGCACAATTTCGGAAAACATACCCGAGAAGTTTTTGATATGGAAAAAGCTTTCAAAAACCTATGGCATGGAAAGAATATGGGAGTTTTATCGGAAGCTGGATGTCCAGGTGTAGCGGATCCGGGTTCGGAAATCGTCGCGTATGCCCACAAAAAAAACATACAAGTAGTCCCTTTAGTTGGTCCCTCCTCTATACTTTTAGCGTTAATGGCGTCTGGTTTCAACGGTCAAAACTTTGCTTTTACAGGATATCTTCCCATTTCAAAAAACGAGCGTATAAAAAAAATAAAGTCATTGGAAGACAAAATTTACAAAGAAAATCAAACCCAGATTTTTATGGAAACGCCTTTCCGAAATAATAAATTGTTGGATGATTTAATCAAAACATGTAAAAAAACAACTTTACTTTGTATAGCTTCTCAGCTTACATCACCAGAAGAGTATATATATACGCAAAGTATTGAAGCCTGGCAACGCTTGAAGCCAAATTTACACAAGAGGCCCACTCTCTTTTTGTTGTATCGGTAGCTCATAAAGTTATTTTTTGATTAACTTATTTTTGTAAATTGTTTTTTGTTTATATTTTGCCTTAGATGGAAGAGTTTAATGATTTATTTCCACCGGAAATTCAAGAGAATCTATACTATTATCTGATAGCTTCATTCGTACTCCGGACCGTTATTTGGTTACTTTTTGGGAACACTATCCGCAAAACTATGCTTTTAATTGCGCCCGAAAACAGATTTATGAAGCCGTATCAAGCTTGGTTTGTAGCCATACCTCTTTTCAATATTTATTGGAATTTCGAAGTGGTCAAAAACTTATCTAACTCTTTGCACAATGAATGCCATGATCGGCAACTCGCCGTAGAAGAACGCCCAGGAATGAAATCCGGCTTGCTATATGCATGGACATTTTTAGCTATCAACATCCCATTTCCAGCATCCATTTTATTTATGGGAGCTATCTTGCAATTAGTGTTCTTTGTAGGGTATTGGGTAAAGGTTTCCCGTTTCAAAACCTTACTTAAAGAGCATGATCTGTTTTTAGAAAGAAAAATGAAAAATGAAGATTCGTAATCTCACACAGTATCTGGAAAGCATTGCCCCGTTAAATTATCAGGAGCCGTATGATAATGCCGGCCTCTTGGTAGGCGATCCTGAAAAAGAAATCACACAAGCTTTGATTTCTTTAGATTGTACGGAAGAAATTGTCGATGAAGCAATCGCAAAACGCTGTGACATTGTGATTTCACACCATCCGATCGTTTTTAAAGGTCTAAAAAAATTTAACAATAAGGATTATGTAGAAAGAACGGTTATTAAAGCCATTAAAAATGATATTGCTTTATATGCTATTCACACAAACCTCGACAACGTAAAAGGGGGAGTCAACTTCAAGTTAGCGGAAAAAATCGGATTAGTACATTCGAAGATTCTCAAAGAAAAAGCTGAAACTTTACAAAAACTGACAGTCTATGTTCCTAAAGCCGATGCGGAAAAAGTCCGCCAAGCAATGTTTGACGCAGGCGCTGGAAATATAGGAGAATATGATGAATGCAGCTACAATACAGAAGGAAAAGGCACGTTCAGACCATCAGAGGCTGCAAACCCGACTATCGGCACAAAAAACAAACTAGAATGGGTAGAAGAAACAAAAATTGAAGTTACTTATGCTTCGCCTCAACGAAGCAGTATAATAAAAGCCATGCATGCTGCGCACCCTTATGAGGAAGTAGCTTATAATGTGGTAAATCTCCAAAACAGCAATCATGAAATAGGTTCAGGGATAATTGGAGAACTACCCAACAACATGAATGCTGAGAATTTTTTAGACTTATTAAAGAAAAATTTAGATTTAAAAGTAATCAGGCACAGTCCTTTGCTAAACAAAGATGTAAAAAAGGTTGCCGTATGCGGAGGAGCGGGTAGCTTTTTACTCGAAGATGCCATCCGCCAAGGAGCAGATGTATTTGTGACGTCCGATTTCAAATATCACGAGTTTTTTGATGCGGAAGGAAAAATTATAATTACCGATATAGGACATTTTGAAAGTGAACAATTTACGCAAGATCTCCTAATGGAAATAATCCAAAAAAAATTTACTAACTTTGCTGTCCAAAAGACGGAGATAGATACAAATCCAATTCAATATTATTATTAATGGAAAACACCGTAGAAAAAAAATTAAAATCGTTGTGGAAGTTACAGAGTATCCACAGTGAAATCGATAAGATTCGACAGGTAAGAGGCGAGCTACCCATAGAAGTAGCTGATCTAGAAGACGATATTGCCGGACTGGAAACACGTTTGGGAAAAATAAGAAACGAATTAGATGAACTTGAAGACAATATCGTCAAGCGTAAAAACATGATTAAAGATGCTGAGGAAGCTATAAAAAAATATGAAGGCCAGCTTAACGAAGTAAAAAACAATCGTGAATACGACGCTATCACAAAAGAAATAGAAATCCAAGGCTTGGAAATACAAGTATGCGAAAAGCGGATCAAAGAATATGGCTTCGATATTACAAAGAAGAATGAACTTTACGAAGAAGCAGAAAAAGATTTAGCCTACAGCAAAGGTGAACTTGACGAGAAAAATGAAGAATTAAAAACCATTACTTCTGAAACTCAAAAAGACGAAGAAGCACTTTTGAAAAAAGCCAAAACCGCAGAAAAGAAAATAGATGCAAGGTTAGACAAAGTATACAAAAAACTGCGCAGTTCTTACAGAAATGGAGTAGCCGTAGCTTCTATCGAAAGAGAAAGTTGCTCGGGCTGCCACAATAAAATACCCCCGCAAGTACAGTCCGAAATAAGACAAAAGAAAAAAATCATTATCTGTGAACACTGCGGGAGAATTCTTGTAGATGAAGAAATTGCAGAATCCAAATAAAGATTCAATAAAATGATATTCTTAAAAAAGCACTGAAAGCAATCTATCAGTGCTTTTTTTTATTTAAAGATCCCGTTTACCGAATTTTAATTACTTCTTATTAAAAGATTAGATATCAAAATGAGAAATTTTTTATTTTATTCTTTCTTAACCGTATTTGGCTTATTAACTACAAATTCTCTCCAAGCCCAAACCTTACTTTTGAGGAGCCCGGACATTAGTCAGGAACATATTACATTTGTATATGGGGGAGATATCTGGGTCGCCGATAGAGAAGGACAGCACCCAAGGCGCTTAACCGTAAATCCTGGAGTAGAGCAAAACCCTATCTTTTCGCCAGACGGTTCTACCATAGCTTTCACCGGAAACTATGATGGAAATACGGATGTTTACACAACCTCCATCCACGGAGGGAATCCTAAACGGGTGACTTATCACCCGGCTCCGGATGTAGTGAGAGGCTGGCTAAATAATGAGGAAGTATATTTCACTACCTTACGGGAATATCAATATTCTCTGGGAGCAAGGCTTTATACCTCAGGTATCAACGGAAAAGTCTCTTCACCTTTGCTTATGCCGGAGGCTTATCAAGGCACACCTTCTCCTGATGGTAGGTATTGGGCTTATCTTAAAAATACAGATCCCACAGAAAGAGAAAGAGTTGCTTTTAAAAGATATAGAGGTGGCGGAATGCCTTCTATTTGGATATTTGATACGGAAACACATGAGATTACGCCCATTCCGGGAGATAACAGCAATGACGTAAAACCTATTTGGATCGGGGGAAAAGTCTATTTTTTATCAGATAGAGAAAAAATCGTAAACATTTTTAGCTACGACGTAAAAACCCAAGAGGTAGAGAAACTCACCCACTTTACTGATTACGATGTACGCACCTTGCAGGGAGACGAAAACGACTTAATTTTTGAACAAGAGGGACAAATTCATCTTTATAATTTGGTGTCTAAAAAAACTAAAACACTTCCAATTACCATCCATGCAGATGCGCTGCACAAACGTTCCCGTTTCATTGAAATGAATAAAAACATACGTCAAATGGCTATTTCTCCTACCGGAAAACGGGCTCTCTTCAATGCCCGGGGTGAAATTTTCACAGTACCTCAGGAAAAAGGAGAGGCAAGGAACATCTCAAATTCTCCGGGCAGCCACGAACAATTTCCGGCATGGTCGCCCAACGGAAAATGGATTTCCTATATTTCCGATGAAAAAAACCAATATCAACTTGTGTTAAGGGATCAAAAAGCTAAGGAAGATCCTGTTTTTATTTCTTTAGGAGATGGACATTTTTATTTTGCACCCAAATGGTCGCCGGACAGTAAAAAGTTGTTTTTCAACGACGCACACCTCAATCTTTTCTATATCGATATAAAAACAAAAAAAATCACAAAAGTAGATGATGATAAATTGGCCTCTATCACCGGCCGTACAAACAATCACTTTCAACCCTCATGGTCACCTGATTCCGAATGGATTGCCTACGTAAAAAGTTTGAATAACGGAGTACGCACACTTTTTATGTATAATATATCAAGCGGTAAATCTCAACAGATCACCGATGGTATGAGTCATGTAAACCAGCCTACATTTAGTGAGAATGGCAAATACCTTTTCTTTTCAGCAAGTACAAATATAGGGTTGACAAACTCGGGATTGCATATGAGCGCATACGAAAAAAGCGTGAATTATCATGTGTATGCTTTCATCCTATCCAACGAAACGCCTTCAATGTTTAAAAATGAAAGTGACGAAGAGGAGGTGAAAAAAGAGAAAAAGGACGAAAAGGAAGGGGAAGAGCAGAAAAAGAAAAAAGAAGAAAAGAAAGATACTAAAGAGGATAAAAATTCCGAAGAAAGTAAAAAAATCAAAGTTGACTTTACCAATATCAACACCAGAATACAAGCACTTCCTTTACCGGCAGGCCATTACCAGTTAAATGGAAAAGTAAAAGACAAGCTCCTTTTTCTTCGCGGAGGCACCTTAGGTTCTTTTGATTTAAAAAAAATAAAAGAAGAAAACCTGGGTGACGGCATCCGTCAATTCGCCATCAGTGCTGACGGCAAGAAAATGCTTGTTAATAAGGGTAAGGATTATATGATTGTGGATGCCGGTAAAAAAGTTGGCTCTAATCAAAAATCTCTAAAATTAAATGGGATCAAACAACTGGTGGATCCTACTGCAGAATGGGAACAGGTTTTCAATGAAGTATGGGCTATGCAAAAAGAGTTTTTCTATGTGAAAAATATGCATGGAGCAAACTGGGAAGCCATAAAACATAAATACCAAAAATTTTTACCCTATGTCAGTCATCGTTCGGATTTAGGATATCTGTTAAATGAAATGATGGGCGAAATGGTAGTGGGCCACAACTATATTTACCCAGGAGATCAACCTTCTACCCCTTCAGTCAGTGTGGGCGTATTAGGTGCTGATCTAAGGACAAAAGACGACGCTTATCAGATACAGAAAATATTTACCCCGTTAGACTGGAATCCTTCACTAAAAGCCCCTTTGGCAGAACCAGGGATAAAAGTTGAAGAAGGAAATTATATAGTAGGGGTGAACGGACAAAAGATTGGTAAAAAAACAAATATTTACCAACTTTTAGAAAATACAGTGGATCGTCAAACCTCTTTAAATATAAGTTCTACTCCTTCTTTTGATGATTCGTGGGAAATAATAATTAAACCTATATCTTATACGAAAGAATTATCACTACGCCGAATGGATTGGGTAGAGACGAATCGTAAAAAAGTCGATAAACTAAGTGACGGACAGATCGCTTATGTATACATGCCTAATACAGCTAACGAAGGTTATACATTTTTTAACCGTTATTATTTCTCACAAATGGATAAAAAAGCACTGCTTCTTGATGAAAGAAATAACGGAGGCGGCTCTGTAGCAGACTATGTCATCGACTTACTATCCCGGGAGCTTATTTCAGGATGGACAATTAGAGATGGCAAACCTTTTACCACTCCCGGAAATGGAATATACGGACCTAAAGCAATGATTATCAATGAAAATGCTGGATCCGGCGGAGATATGATGCCTTATATGTTCCGGTATAAAGGATTGGGTAAGCTTGTAGGAAGAACGACAATGGGCATTTTAGTGGGTATTTCCGGTTATCCTCCTTTGTTAGATGGGGGAAGAATTACCTCTCCTAATTTTGGGGTCTTCAATCTGGATGGGGAATATATCATTGAAAATAAAGGTGTAGAACCTGACATCTTTGTAGA
>Ga0079226_10004540_pt1 | contig 10607 bp, 16 predicted proteins | sample Poulit2014_FD_76345 | JGI IMG/M metagenome (GOLD analysis project Ga0079226, IMG submission 76345) | Agricultural soil microbial communities from Georgia to study Nitrogen management - Poultry litter 2014 | ecosystem: Environmental > Terrestrial > Soil > Agricultural land | place: USA: Georgia...
AAATGACATATAAGTGATGACTAAAGTGGTGTTTTACGTTTGTTTATTGTTTCACAAAACGCTTTATACTGTGGTTTATTATGGTATTTTATAACATTATGTTATTTCTTGTTTCATTTTATTGTTTATTTACGTTACTTTTTTGTTACCTTTAAAGTTTATAGTTTTTAATACGATGTAAAAGACGCCTGTTTTCTAGACCACTTTAATCAGTGGTCTTTAATTATTTAAATAAAATAATTAAAGTATTGACGTGCGATAGCGCACGTGTTATGTTATATATAGCTAGTTAATGCGACAACGCATAAAAGGGTGGTTGAATGTTAGATAATATAATTGGCGTAAATGAAGCATCGAATATTGCAAGGTTATCTCCAGGTACAATAAAGAATTATTGTGCAAGCAAAATAATTCTTTCTAAAAAGATAGGAAAAACTTGGGTAATTGATAAAACAAAACTAAAGAAGTGGGTAGGAATGAAAAACATAGTCAATACTTTAAATAACAATTATAAGGTAAGCGGTGAAGATGAAAAGTACGCTACTTATTACGAGGATTTCAAGCACTTAAAAGATACGCTAAATATTGAAGACTTTGAAGAAGATTTTGATATTAAAGTAAATGAGTTATCGTTTCCAATTGTAGTATTTGATTCAGGTGGTACTCTAGATGGATATGTCTTTGGCACTGATGCAAGACGTGAAGATATCATGGAGGTAGCTGACGACTACTTTACAAGCAATAATGATGATGGCGTTTGGGAGTTTGAAGGATACAACGTTTTTGAAGAATCAGACACGTTGAGGTTTGAAGATAAAGAAGGCGAAGTTTTAGGTTACGTATCAATTAACGAAGATGAAAATCAAGTCGAAGAATTAAACTTAGGCGCTGATCCGATTTCTGACGGTTGGGAAGATGGTATAGGAAACGTAATTGGTTTAGATGGTTGGGGTTCTGATGAGTAATCACCCCATGTATAATGAATATGTTGAAGTGATTGACAATAAATCAATGAAAGTTGTCGCTAAAGGTAATTTAAAGGAATATACAAGAAATTTAATAGTTTTAGATACTAATGAAGGAAAGTTAAAAATAAATGCTAAGATTCATCATTTTAAAGGTTATAAGCCTAACAAGTTATTAATATACAAATAAAAAAAGCCCTCACTCATTAAGAGTAGAGGGCTTTGTCGTGTTAAAATCTAATTAACTTTTTATACGTAGCTTTACCTGGCTTACCATCAGCAGTTAATTTAACATCTCGCTGATATAATTTAGTTACTTTAACAGAATCACTCTGCCAGTACCCATCAACAGCTATATTATAACCTTTAAAGTAAAGCATTGCTTGAGTAAGATATGCAAGATTACCGTATGTTTTACTTTCATATAGAGTAACGGCTGCATTGTCTGTTTTAGGGCCCGCAAGACCATCAACGACTAAACCTGCACTAAACTGTCTGTTTAATTCGTATTGGTAAGCTTTACGGAGCGCTTTGTACGTCTTAGGACCTTTAAGATTATCAACTGTAATGTTATTAACCTTATATTCGTTTAATTTGCGCTGAATATCTGCTGTTTTGCCTGTTACTTTTTTCTTAGCTGGTTTACTTGTTGGTTTACTTCCGCCTTTTAATTTACTTAACAAGTTATTATTCTGCGCTTCAGTGCCTTTATAATTTTTTATTCCATGTTTAGCTGCTAACTTTTTACGATTATTATAACTAGAATTAATCTTTTTAGATTTAAGATAATCGACTACACTTCCACCACTAGTTGCTGGTTTACTTGTCGGTTTAGATGCAGGCTTGCTAGTAGATACACTACCGCTTGAATCGCCTAAATCTTTAGCAAACTGACTAATCGTCTTGTCATATTGTTTAAAATAAGCAACGGGATCTGTGTGCGTTGTACCTCCAAAAGTTTTAGTTACGTAGTTATGTGTGTAAATACCACGTTTATCTGTACCACTATCGACTTTTAAAGGTATATCGTATTTATCGGCTAGGTATTTAATGCCATCCACATAGTTTTTATAGGCTTTATTAAAACCTGTTTTCGTGCTAGATCTAATTAACTCAACGTGAATTGCGTAATTGTGCATAGATGGACCAGCTCCCCACGCACCCCCAGTATCAGGATTATGGACCATATAAAAACCATCTTCCCCAGCGATATAATGATAGAAAGCTTTTTTATAGTTATTGGTCATAAAATTAATTTCACCATTAACTGTGCTTGTTGGATTAGCTGTTTCATGAGCTACTATGACGGTTGGTTTACCTCTTGCCCAATTTATTTTTGGTAAACCTTTAACTTGTCTATTTATGATTTTAACCACATTTACCATCTCCTTTTTTTATTAATATTAATTCGCCTGATTCAATGTCAATGTTTTTTAACTTATATTCATCTACATTCCATGTAATTTTGCTTTCTTTTGGATTGTGGACAACTACGCTATTGTCTTTAGCAACAATGTGACCGTGACTTATCTTTACCTTTTGATTAGGAAAATCACTCATTTTAACATCTCCTTATTTTTTATTAACTCTTTTAAGTTGCTTCGTTTTACGCGTACCCGCCTCAGCTTCTGGCGTGTAGTCGTTATTCTTGTAATGATTCCATATTTCTGAAACAACTAATGCGACAGATGAGATACCTGCTGCTATTTGGTCATCTGTATAAGGTAAAAAATTAACATCATTAATCAGAAAAATAGAGTTAATCATGACAACTAACATCACGACAACTCTTACAATTTGTCCTTGCTTATTCATATTGATCACTCCTTAAAATTGGTCGTATCCCCAAATCCCCAAAACCATACCAACAATAATTAAAATGACTTGTAGTGTGGATAAGGTTATTTGTTTCTTGTTTTCCATTCGCTTATCACTGTTTACAAATTCATCTATTTTGTCGTTTTGAGTACCTACCACTGTGATGAACTGGGTCATCCTATCATTCATTGTGTCGATACTTTCCTTCATATAACCCATAGTAAAAGACACTTCGTCCGCTAACTCTTTTGTTGTTGTTACTTTTTCATTCATATCGTCAAATTTTTTATTTGTTGCTTTTTTGTTTTCATAAAAATCTTTTGTTAATTTATTGATTCTTTCTTCGAGTACCGCATTTGTAGGCTCAGTCATCCAACATCACCTCTTTAGATGTCCACAAGCACAAAATAGATACAGCGCTATATACAATAAATCCTGTATTAAAACTAAATTCATTTCCCGAAAGAATGAATGTTGCTGACACCATTGCCCAAAAAACAGCTGATAAGATTAAGCCTAACCATCTAAAACGACTAATGTTTAAAAATATGCCAACAATTTTTATTGCCGCTAAAATCAAACAAACAACACCCAACACCCATTCTTTTTGTGCGATTAATTCTAAACGGTTAAAGTTTTCAGATTGCTCAAATACTTGATTATTCGTAAACATTACGACTGCCCAACCTATACTAATCCATGAAACGGCTACTTCTACAACTGTTATCTGTCTTTTTTCTTTTGTCATATGTGACCTCCTTTTTATTTTAGACATAAAAAATAAGCCTACTTGGCTTTATTGGTTTCTTTCTTAGTGCTTTCTTTGTTTTTTTTCACGACTTCTTCTTCTGCAGCTTTCATAACTTCGATTTGTGAATGCGCTAGATCTAAATCTATTGTTATGCTCGCTATTCTTTGCCCTTGCTTTTCTACTGTACGTCGAAGGATTTCTTCCATTTCGGTAAACTCTTTCTTTTCCATATTTTAAGCTCCTTTTAATTCAGTGACTTCATCAGATAATTGTTGAACTGATCTAGCTAAATAATTCACATACGTGTAAATATCAACACTTTCTCCGTTCGCTAAAAGTTGATGAGGCGCTTCTTCTACAATAATTCCTGCCTGCCACCTATCTAAAGTAGTAGACTTTCCTCCAGTTAATCGTTTATATTCCATGATTTTTAGAGAGTTTATTAAAGACAAAGCGTCATCTTGAAGAAGTTTGATACCTCTTTTCTCTTTTTTACTACTTGAGTTGTTATATCCTCCCGCAGTAATGTTGTAATAGTTATCATATTCATTCGCTACGTGGACGTTAGCACCATTAGGGTTGAGATATAATCGTCCTCCGTTTGTTTCTAAAGCAAGTCTCGCTCCTGAGAATATGGTTAGACCTCTTGATTCATGGTACTTAGTAGAGTGGAACTCAATTGCTCCTGACGCTACTTGCCCATAATCATCACCACTTCCATCAGCAAAAGTTGATATGCCCCAGTCATTAAAATAGAGAGACCAGTTCTGAGTATCGTTTCTCGCTCTTATCTGCCCATCTTCAATCATGACTCGCACTGTGTTTATTGCGTTATAGTCCCACCAATGACGCCTGTGTCTACCTTTGTTTTCAAAGAAATTACCATCAATTTTAGTGTAATTGTCACCACTTCCACCCTGGACTTTAATCCTGTTAGTGTCGATTACACCGGAAGACACTTGGTTAGCAGTAACTTTCCCTGTATAAATACCATCCTTATCTATATACGTGCCTTGCTTATTCCATTTACTTGATCCTTTTATTTGATTATCGGGAAGTCCGTCATCTATCTGAATAGCACCACCAGCAATATATAACCCCCTGTAGTCTAGACGGGCGTATCTGTTTGGTACTGATGTGCTTGCTGTTATGCCGTCATGGTTCAAACTTATTGATGTTGGCAATGGTGCTGTGATGTTTAGATTATCCCTTATCTTATCGTCAGCTTCTTTAACCCTATTGGCTGCAATCCGTTCATTTGCAAAGCCTAGCACTCGTAATACCTCAGCGACTTTATCTCGGTAATCGGCAAACATTGTATCTACTTCCGCTTTCTCTGCTGAGGACGTCTTACCTCCGGCAATGGCTGCATTTATTGACTGCACCAGGTTGTCATAGCTTGTTAGATACTCAGAATCAAATACCGACTCAAAAAGAAGATCTAATATAGGCTCTTTATAGTCACTGCTAAGAATATAGTTTACTTGAGCTGTTATCGTTTCCTTTTCAGCGGATAAACTGTTCAAGTACTTTTCTATTGCTTTAGCTTCGGCTTCTTCTATGATTCCATCTTTGAAGGCGTCTCCTACATAATCTTCAAATTCATCTAAATCGGACTTTATTTCAGTAGGATTATATCCGTCCTCAAAGTCTGTCTCAGGCCCTATTTGAATATGATTAGCTGACAATCTTCCGATAGCACCTGCAGATAAAACAAATCCATCTGCTGTAATGGCCTCTTTAAATGTGCCACCACCGTCGTCAGATATGCCTAGACCTTTTGAGTTGTATAAAACAAGTCGATTAGGGTCATCTTTTTCACGGGCAATTATTCCGTTGTCAAATAATAATTCAGTTTGGGCCGACCTTAATGATTCAGTTGCCCTCAAAACCGCATTATCTAAAACATTATAAGGTAGTTTTTTGTTACCACTTATCACATCAGTTATATTGTCTATTGCCGTTTGGATATTTGATTGATGCCTTTTGGTTAAGCCTGCGTTTCCTATCGTTATTTCAAAATGAAGTATTTTACCGAGCCAATTCTTTTGAATATTCATGTCCACAACACGCACTTCTTGGTCAAAATCAATACGTTCATCTATCAGAAAGACGCGATCACCTTTTTGTGGTTGTGCTAAGGCGTAACCTTGGTTTCGCAAATCATATATATCAGCACTAACACTAATCTTTAAAGATTCATCGACTAACGTTTTCAAGTCTTTATCCATCGTTTCCACGTCTGTTATATTACCGTTTTTGATTGGCGGAGCATGTCGCACACCAATTTGTGTTATTTTGGCAAGTGGGGAAGTGTATTCTCTAGTTAACTTTGCGTCTTGCCAGTCTTCCCCGCCGTCACCGTCTCCGTAATCGCCATAACCTCTTGCGTAGGTCCAAAATTCACTTGCGTCTATCTCTTGAACTATATTGCTGGCATTTAATTTATAACGGTATTGGAATTGTGTATCACGACCTACTAACGATTTTAAATGAATGGTGTTCCCAATTATTTCAAACTCGGCTTTATACCTCTCTAATGCACGTTTAAAGGTTTCTAATCGAGTTTCACCAGCTCCGAAACCTTCCCAATTAACAGCAAACAAACTGTCATGGATAATAAAGTCATAACCTGTACCTTTGAAAATACGACCAAAAGCTACTTGGGCAGTCATATGCTCGTTAAACTCTTCATATATCCTACTATTATCAAAGTCATCAAAAAACAGTGGTATCGCCTTGATGTCCACTGTTAATTCGTCTCCCTGACCTTTTCTCTTTGCGTATATCACTTTGTGGACCACGTCGTCAAAATCGACAACTTCCCACATTTCTGAGATATCTCTGATATATAGGTTATTTGCTTTTGATGGATTTATAGTCGCTGATAAAGATTGATTACCATTTAGCTCGTACTCTTGATCTATTGTTGCTTGGAATGGATATTCGGTACCTTCTAAATCACGTACATACAGCAATGTTTCACCTCATTTCTTAAAATTAAAGTTCTATAAATATTTATTTTCGCCTCTCATTAATTCATTTATTAAGGCTTCTTTTTCAACGTTTTCGTTAACTAAATTGGCAAGTGTTTCATGTTGTTTGTTGATAATATTTTGCTGCGTATCAATTATCTCTAATAATTCAAATGACGTATTTTTAATATGCTTCACCTGTAATCTCTTCAAATTCATCTTCTGTTATTACGCCTAAGCCTACATATTGTCTAAGTTGGTCTTTTCTACACCACTCTTTTTCATATCTCTCTTTTAAAGTGTCAAACACCTACTTCAACTCCTGCATGAGTATTCTTATATCTAAGTCAGTTGTTACTTGTCCTAGCTGCTTGTTTTCCTTTTCAAGCTGTAAAACTCTCAGTGGGTGGTCTTCTAAACGCTCTTCGGGTTCCAGTTGATTAGGGAATTTACCATCTAGGACATAGCGAGCTGCATAGTACTCAAACCCTTCCTTTACATCTTTAACTTCTTCAAGTCTCGCTTTCTGTTCATCTGAGTAAGTTACGTCCTCAAATTCTAGAATTTCGGTGTGGTCCCATTTAGCAGCAAAGTCTTTCCACCACTTTTTGTCATGTGTGTATTTCTCGCACTCTTCGCCATGTTGTCTGTATTTAACTTTGTATGGACTTAGAGCCCATTCGCCATTCTTTTGGTATAACATCAAATCACCTCTTCATAAATTTTATTCACGTCTATTTTTAATCTTTGCCTGTAATCTAAATAAATATACTTACTTTTTTTAATCAACTTATTTATAAAGTTATAACTAGAACCGTGCATTGCATGACCGTACCAACTATTTAATATCTGTTCGCATTTTTCGACGGACATTCTATTTTCTTGTATTGATATAATCATTCTTTTTGTCTTTCTTTTAATTTTCTTTTTACTATCATTTCGCAACAATCTATGTGTTTTGTGTATCTTAAAACCATAAGCATTCACACCTTGTGAAATAGGGAAAATTCTCGTTTTGCTATCGTGTGTTTCTAATGACAAGTGGTCAGTAAAGAACTCTTTCATTAGTTCTAAAATGCGTAATGACTCTTCTTTGTTTTTCACGATTGCTATAACATCGTCGGCGTACCTAACGTAATATTTTATACTTAACTTTCTTTTACAATATTGATCAAATTCATTCATATAAACATTCGCAAATAACTGACTTAATAAGTTTCCTAAAGGGACGCCTAATCTATCTATTTGATCAGCGCTATCAATTATTTCGTAAAGCAAATTAAGTGTTTGTTTACACCAAATTCTTTTTGGCAAAATGTCTTTAAGTATTTCTCTATTAATTGTATAAAAGTATTTCTTGATATCTAGTTTTATAATATAAGCACCTGGGCCAAACTGCCAATCTGCTCTTTTCATGAATTCACTCACTCGATTAACTGCTTTGTGCGTGCCTTTATAGTCAATGCATGCGTAACTGTCATAAATAAAACAACGTTGATAGATATGTTTAATGACATTATTAATCGCATGTTGTACAATTTTATCTTGGTGTTGTGGTGCATGAATGACTCTAGTTTTAGGCTCATGCACACAAAACTTGTTGTAAGTGCCAAACTGATAAGTTCCATCAATTAAGTTTGATTGTAATTCTTTTAAGTTGTGTGTAACGTTTTCTGAATATATCATTGCTTCTAAATTAAATTTATTTTTGCCTTTTGTTGCTTGTTTATATGACTTTTCAAGATTAGCCATACTTGTTATTTCTTTAAAAATTATAGACAACCTGGTGTTCCCCTTCTTTTAGGTAATAAGCACTTTGCCAATATTTATGTGTTTACAGTTCACAACATCGTTGTCGCTGAAAGAATTAAACTCCCTTGAACTTCTGTTCAAATCATGTTGTTAAAACCTTAATCTTAACAATCAAATTGTTATCCAGGGCAGGGCGGAAACCTCTATTCGTATTCGTATTCGAAGAATCATTGGCATTCAGATTAGAAGCGCCATTATAGCCACGATTGACGCGCCGGTTTTGCAGTTTAATCCTTAATATTCATTATTTTTTAAATGCCGACCTGATGTAACCTGACAATAATTTATTAATCATCGTTAGTTCTAAGTCAACATCTCGAAAGAATCCATTACTAATATACTTTCTTTGTTTTGATAACTTCACTAATACTTTTAATGTTTGTAAATGTCCATCTGCTTCTTGCAAATAAACCATTCTTTTGGACTTTACACTATTGCCAAGTGATATACATTTAAGCAAGTCAAAAAACCTCTCTTTGATAGAGTGGCATAAACTAAATTTTTCAGATTTTGGATAATTTATAAGTCTTGGATAATATTTATATAGTAGTTCTTCTGTCCTCTTATAAACTTCCATGTTTTTAACTGTCATTTTTACCTCCTTAACTAACGGGTTACACCTTCACCTGCGTTCAGGCTTCCACCCGCAAAGGCCGAGTGCCGAAATCAGAGAAGTTCAAGGACAGGGCGGAAACCTCTATGCGTATTCGTACCCGAAGAATCAAAGGCAAGCAGAGAAGAAGCGCCATGATAGCCACGATTGACGCGCCGGATAAGACCATCTTCATCACCTTCGACAGTATCGCGCGTCTCTTGCATCCACGAATAACTTCCTGTCCCGTATTTACTATGTGTTTGCAGTATTTCATCTGTTAGACCTATTCCCCAATTAGGTCTAGGCGTGTCTGCGTAAGCGTTATAAGCAAAGCTGCTTGGTGCTTTGTGATGTAAAGGTAATATAAGGCCATTCCACTCGTTACTTGCCCCGCTAGAACCTCTATCACTATTTGCATAGGAATCAGTTGGGTCACTACCTGCACCTTTCATCAACCTAACTTTGTATTCTAATCCATCAATAGTCACTTGCGCGTCTTGCTTGACACGTGCGTCACTTCCGTAATTAGGGTCATTGTCCAACATAAACTGTTCGCCTTCAGAAATTGTATTTCCAGTACCATAAACAGCTCCTGCTTTATAAATCGTATCCCATGAAACGGAATGTCTGATTGCTTTCATTGGAACTAATAAGATTTTCCGATTCCATGAAAATTTGAGCCACGGCGTTTTGTCAAATTGAACAGTTCCTTGCGATATACCTATCGCTTTAGCTAGATTAGATCCGCTGAATTCGTCTTCTTCGCCTATTTTTCCAAATTCATGCGGTTGCACAAATCCATAAAAACCTGCATCTAAATCCCCGGCAACTAAACTTTTCCCGCCTGGTGAATTCGAATAATCATCTGTAGCTTTTGAACCTGACATAATTTTCATTTGTTCAATAATGTCGTCAAATTGTTCTGCTGACGGTAATTTAATTTCCATTAATTAAGCCTCCTCGTAATCAAATATAACGTGTCCATTTTTTTGTTTAAGTAACCAGTTATATGTCTTTCCTGTATCTTCGTCTTGAATAGTGTTTTTATTCAAAAGCGCACTGTCAGAAACTTCTTTTGCATAGTCACCTTGTGATTTTGCGTAATTCGCTTGTTTACTTGCTTCATTTGCTTTGGAATTAGCATTATTTGCTTGTTTCTTAGCTTCGTCCGCTGCTTTAATCGCTTGGCCAGTACTCCCATATAACTCTTCGAAATTATGGTTTAAATCATTTCTATTCTCTCTATCCCAATTTGTGCCAATAGTTTTACGAGCCAATAAAAACACCTCCTATGAATAATAAAACCTAAAATCAAACTCTACTTGTGCACTTGTAGCACCTTTTATTTCAAAGTCATTCCAACCAGTATTAAGTTCAATGTACTTTCTTGTTGTTTTCCTAAATGACTGCAAACTATTTATCGTGATATTCGGACCATCTATTAATACCGTTTGGCCGTTTGTCACTTTTTCTGTTACACGGAAAACTGAACCATTCGTTTTATTAACCAATTCAAGGTAATCAGTAGATCCTTTGACATTAGTTATTTTTATTTTTAATTGTTGTTGAAAAGGGTGAATCGGTATATTTCCTGCATTGTATATTTTAAAATCCATACGACTAAACCGCGGTAATTGATGAGTGTATTTCAATGCGTCGTCGACTGACTCTAAACCCATGCCAAAAGACCA
>Ga0079226_10004541_pt1 | contig 10607 bp, 13 predicted proteins | sample Poulit2014_FD_76345 | JGI IMG/M metagenome (GOLD analysis project Ga0079226, IMG submission 76345) | Agricultural soil microbial communities from Georgia to study Nitrogen management - Poultry litter 2014 | ecosystem: Environmental > Terrestrial > Soil > Agricultural land | place: USA: Georgia...
AGTGAAGGTAACAAGGTAAACGATTGGATTGATTGAGAAAAACAAATATAATCCAAGTTTGAATTTATGTATCGCAATTGCCAAGGCATTAGATAAAACATTAGATGATTTATTTTGGGAAGGTGATTAAATGATAGGGACATTTTTAGATAAATTTTTACCAGAAGATGAATATAAACGCAAAAGGATTCTATACTTTTTAGCTGAAACGACAGTTTTATCCTTAGTTATTCTATTTGGCTTAGCCTTCTTGAAGTCTGTTTTTAAACTCCCCTTAGATACAGAGTTTATTTTTCTTCTAACTCCACCAATTATGTTGGCTTATCCATATTTCCGTTATGTCTTTTCTGGGATAGAGTATACAGACCTGGCGAATAAGAGGGACTATAAGCAGAGTCGTCGAAAAGCTGTACTGCGTTCCTTATTCATGGGAATCGTGTTTGCTCTAATCCTTTTATTGATCAAAGGAATTCCAAACAACTGGTATGACGGTATAGATTTGATTGTCTTACCTATTTTATTCACTGTTTTCTACATTCTCTTTGAATTTATTTCTTTAAAGAAATCCTATAACCAGAACAAAGACCTTTTGGATGAATGATTATTCTCATAAATAACAAAATCAAATCCTTCCTCCTTTTGTAAGGAAGGATTCTTGATAAAAATAGTAAAAAAACCCAAATATAATGAAAAATATCATGAAATAGGTTGAAAATGAATAGTACCTTATTATCATTTTCTTCCAATATATATATTTATGGAAGTAAGCTCTTCGTCTTTTTGGTAAGATATAAGGTATTGATTTGACATAAAGGAGAACAAAAATGAAATGTAGTAATTGTAATAAAGCTATAAATGATGACGAGATAAGGTTTTGTCCAAGCTGCGGAAAAGAAGTAGAAGGAAATGCTGGCAAAGCTAATGTGGGTGAGCTTCCAAAGAAAAGAAAAGTATCCCCGTCCTTCATCCTGCCCCTAGCCCTTATCCTCATAGGAGTAGCAATTTGGGGAGTAATTGCCTATATCAATAAACCTTACTATACGAGCGCCTTTGAAAAGGCGGGTTCCCATTATGCGAATTCTGAAGATACGACATTATTCGTTACCCAGTTTTCTGAAGATCATGAAAGCGAATATTCAAGTTATGAAAAGGACTGGGGAGATGATGAAGATTATCCTGAGGTAGAATTAAGTTTAGTCGGAGGGATTTCAAATATTGACTATAAAAGATCGACAAATGTCTATTTTGAAAAGGGTCTTATCTTTGAAAATACAGGAGAAGTACCCGTTTATTTAGATGATGTTGAGTTTGCGTTTAAAAATATATACGGAGAAGAAGTTACTTTAGAAGAATTAGAAGATATGCATGAGGACTTTTATTTCTTATATCACGAGTTTTTACCGGAACGTCCGATCTATCCTGGGGAAACTTTTAGTGTAAATATTGATTACTTTATTGACGGAACAGCACTCGAAGCAGTTGGTAGAGAAGTTGGTCTCCTTAATGAAGAGCATATTGAGAAGGTTAGAGCTATCTTTAAAATTAACTATTACGTGAAGGATAAAGATCTTGAAATGGCTCAAAAGGGTAAAGTGTTAAAAAACAATCCCCATCCATTGTTTGAAATGAAAGATGTTGAATTAGAAGAAGCGGAAGATATTATTTTAATTTCTGGGGAGCTTGTTACTGATTCTAAAGAAAAAAGGATTGACCCAGTCTACATATCCCTTGAATTTTATGATGACCGTGGAGAATTACATTATATACAAAAGGGACAAACTACTTACTATGGAGAAGCAATTGATTTGGCAGAAGACCTTGAATTTGATGAGATCCCTAATCGAATTATATTTGATACCTTTGCGGAAGAATATGTTGTGAAGGTGAATGTAATTGCTGGTAATTAAGTATTAAGGACTTGGATATCCCTTTGATGATATAGAGAATAACGGATAAATCCTTTGATAAAAGTAAAATGACAGGAAAGGATTTATCAAAAGGAGTATGAATGTGAACTGTAAAAAGTGTCAGACAGAGTTAAAGGATGCGGCAACTTTTTGCCACCATTGTGGAAGTAAAGTGAAGAACGAGAATGAGGAGCTAGTGAAAGGAAAAGGGCCCAAGATTGCCCTCCTTGGAGTAATTGTTGCTGTCGTATTAGGAGCTATAGTGTTTTATATAATGTCTTCAATCAAGGATGATTCAGATGAATTACTGGAACGCTATCCTTTTTACGAGGAGCTGATCTCTAAGGAGGAAATGACTGAATTTGTTCAGGATTTCTATGAAGAGACGGAGGATCCTTATCCTGCCGAAATCACCAATACAATTTATGAGGAGTTTGGTGATCGAAATGGAACCGCCTTTAGAAAAGGCTTATATATCGATCCAGATATGAGTCTGGCTGATAAAGAGCAGGTTTTAATGAGTTTGAGAGACGAAACAGAAGGCTGGTCAACGAAGATAGTTACCAATCCCATTGAACACCCCTATAATGAAGTAGAGGAGGAAAATAGATACCGGGCAATCAATGAACTCGATAGTCATGATATCTATGTAAACGAAGATAACTTTTTTGTAGATACAGCAGGATTTATTGGTGCTCCAGAGGATGGACTAAACTTAGGTTATCCTATCTTTGATATGTATTTCTATGATGGTATGAATTATTTACGGGAAGTTGAATTTGCTATCTACCATTATGTTGAAGAAGATATTCCCCTTGAAGCTGAAGCCATCCATGAGTTTTTAGAGAAGCTCTTTGAAGTCGAAGTCCAAATTAACGGTTATGATATACAGGAGTATTTATATAATGAAATTAATCAAGAGATGTTATCCCTAACGGCAATCAAGGAACAAGTTGAGGATCTTAAGGAAAGGGATGAATATAATGAAAGCTATTATTTATTAAAAGATTCCCTTTACACTATATCCGTAAATCTTCCTTTGGATGTCGTTGTCGATGTGCCACAGAGACAATTTCCAACAGAAGGAGAAATGATTCAGTTCTTCGAGCATGAGATAGAGGATGGAAATATTACAATATCAATCAATGGTAAAGAATTCACCTTTGGGCTAACGGGATTAGATTATGAATCGATCTATATTAAACCAGAAGTGAAATGAAGGTGGGGGCACTCTTTAAAAGGAGTGCCTCTTTTTGCGTTACCATCCTTCAAGAAGTTCTAGTTTTGAATCCTTTCCCATTGTGCTAGTATAAGGTTATTCATTTGTAGTCGGTGGATTATTTACTGTGGCAGGAAAGGTGGTGTTTTGATGCATTTAAAGACGGTCGAACTAAAAGCTCATCGAGGCAGGCAGGATGAGTATCCCCATCATTTACCCTTTTTACAAAACCTTTCAAAGCTAGAACTTCAAAAACCAGTCACCATTATCGTTGGAGAGAACGGAACGGGTAAATCTACTTTGCTTGAAGCCCTAGCTGTTCAGGTGGGTAGTATCTTGATTGGGGGAGAGTATGCGGAAGAGGAACTTTCCGATGCCTTGGCCAATCGCTTGAAATTAACTTGGACGATTAGGACGAGAAAGGGTTTATTCTTTAAGGCAAATGCCTTTAATCATTTTATTAAGAAGATCCGGAGTATTAAACTGGAGACGGAGGAAATCATAAAGGGAATAGTTGCTGAAAAAGGTCGGAATACCTTAGAACTTATGCCCTACGCTCGTACATTAGCAGACCTTGAAAGGCTTTATGGAAAGGGCCTAGAATATCGGTCCCATGGGGAAAGCTTTTTAGATTTATTTAAATCAAGACTACAAGCAAATGGTTTATATATTTTAGATGAGCCTGAAGCTCCTCTATCTCCCCTTAAGCAATTGACATTGATTTCTATGATTAAGGAAATGGTACAAGAGAATTGCCAGTTTATTATTGCTACCCATTCACCCATCTTGATGTCCATCCCAGGAGCGGAAATCCTATCAATCGAAGGAGATCAGATGAAAAGCCTTCCCTATGATGATTTAGAGCATGTGAATTTAACACGAGACTTTTTAAATCAACCGGAAAGTTTTCTCAGGCATTTATAAAGAATGGCCTAGTATTTATCCTTTCTTGTGATTAATGGGAAAGGGTTTTCCCCGTACCAAAAAGTATAATATGGCTCGATATTTTATTTGCACTGTCCATATTCCTTTATGGAATTTTGGCTTTTAAATCAAAGCCTGAATTCTCTTATGACCATGGTTTTTGGAGTAATCATCTTAAGTGTGATGAATATAAAATTCTGGATTCCTGTCTGGAGGGGGTCCTAGAACTTAAATACGAAGGTATACGATAAAAGAGGAAAGAAGGAGAAGATCATTGATGAATGAAGCGGCTAAGTCTTACTGGGATGAGTATTGGGAAGGGAAGGTAAAGCCTGAATTTGTAAGTGTCTGGAAGTTCGGGACAGATTCGGATAATCTTGCCCAGCTTGTAGTGGACGGTGTCAAGACGGCCACATGTTCGGCTTATATCTTTTATGAATTAGAGAAGCAAGCCCTTCCAACAACCAAGGATTACAATATTATTTTAAATGATGATCATCAGTCTGTGGCGATTACTAAAACTACGGAAGTTACAATTATTCCAATGAATGAAGTGAGTGAAGAATTTGCCATAGCAGAAGGAGAAGGAACCTATCAGAATTGGTGGTCTATTCATGAGGAGTACTTTACGGAAAGATTAAAAGCAGCAGGACTTGAATTTTCCGAGGATTTATTAATTGTATGTGAACGGTTTGAAGTTATCCATGTAAAATGAAGAAAGCAGACAAGGAGAGTGGATAAAATGAAAGGTGGTAATGATAAAGGGATTATTTACTGGCATCTGAGCTATAAGGCAAAGTTTAGAAGAACCTTATGGATGATCCCGCTAGTTATCACGGTTATTGCATTATTTTTGGTTTTAGACTTACCTACTAAGTATACAGTGACCCTTAGTTTGATACCGGTTGTAACCCTATTAGTCCAGCTTATTTATACCTATAAAAAGTGGCAAGATGAAATAGAGTCTGAAAAAGAATAATCAAGTAAGTGTGAATGGTATGTTATATATTTTAAAACCCTTTCCGTATTGGAAAGGGCTTTATATCTTTCAAGTCGAAACTTTTATTTCTTTAATCTACATGATTCAATAAATAGTCATGGATTTTTTTATCTAACTCACTATGAACGGGTCCTTCATTCTGAGCCTTAAAGACATTAATGTTGGTAAAGGGGCGACGATCCTCCCTGGAGGAGTCAATGATTTCATATATATCCTCCTTTGAGAAGTGCTCGTTTGGTGAGTCTAATACAATTATATAATAATGGCCATCAGCTTCCCAAAAGTAAATAGTCCTATCTTCTACATATACATCATCAAAGCTAGTGACTGTAACTCCACCTTCTGTATGCTCTTCTTCCAACTTCTCAAAGCCTACATTGTTGTTGTATAGGTCCATTCCTGCATTTGAAAATTTGACATACGTATCATCACCAAAATCATAGGTGACTTCAATGATATTAGAATTATCAAAGGCCCAGTGACCTAAATCTCTAATTTCTACTTCTACATTTTCCACATCATCTTTTTTGATTTTAGGGAAGTGGAGGTCATTGAGTCTAAAAGAAAATCGATCATAAAAATGACTAATGGCTCCGTCCTTTTCGGTTTTAAGGGAATCTCCCATCATGGCGATGAGTTCTGAATCTAGTGCTGTGTTATGACCAATAAAGTCTTCAAAGGAATAAGTTACTCCATCTTCCTCGGCAATAAACTGATAATGTTTTTTACCCTCCTTTTCAATATACCCATAGTATCCGTTTATTTTTTCTAAAGGTTTAGTATCTGAAAGCTTATTTAAGGTGTCTTCGAAACGATTATTCTTTAGGTTCTTTTCTACAGTTAAAGGTAAATAAGTATTTGTAGGGGCATGAATATAAGAAAGATTAAGAGTCAGCTCTTCGGTATTTTTATTAAAGTAAATGCTTTGGGAATTTAAGGAGAAGCCATTATCAAAATTGTATCTTTCCGTAATATAGCCTGGTTTTAGAAACTCCCTTTGTTCTTCCATTGCTCGTTCAATCAGGACTCTTTCATTAACGTAACTATTCATTTTATTTTTATAATGAATGATTGCAAATAAACCTCCGATTACTAGTACAAGAATAAATAAGAAGGGTAAAATAAATTTCCTCATATATGTACACCTCAATGATTTTTTAATAGTTATCAATTAGCTTATCAAACTCTTCCTTTTCCTACAAATGCTTTTGTAATGATTAGTGAATGTTCTTGATCATAAAACAGTAGGAAATATATTTTGTTAAAAAAGTCTTGTAAGCTTCTTCCTATATCTTTATAATAAAAGCATCTATCAGGAAGGTCGTGTTCATATGAGGGCTTATCAGTACTTGTCCTATACTGGCCTAACATTCTTAGGCTTAATTGCACTTATACCGATTATTTCTTATTTAATGACTCTCGTCCATACGATTCAAAATGATCAAGAAGCTGTAGGTTATATCGTTCTATTCTTTACGCTTCCGGCCTTGGGTATTGCAGCTTTTATAGGTGGAATTGCTGGGGCTTCAGGTTTTTTCCTGTTTGTGTCATTTAAGGAAAACAAGGGAAAGATGCTTTGCATCCATGTCGGAGTCTTCCTTGTGACACTTGCCTTGCCCTTTCTTTATCAAATCGGAATGACTTATATTTTATCTCTTACTTTTTCAGGTATGGGCATATTCCCGAAGTTTGTGGAGAATTTACAATCCGGTGATTTACATCCAGCCAATTTACTGTACGGTTTCTACTTTATAGGACCTATCTTTATATTGTTGGGAGGACTCTTTGGATATATACAAGTTAAGGATTTCGCGGAATAAATGACTTGAGCTTTATTTTTATATAGAAGAGGGATAGAATTTGCGAATAAATATGAGAAAAAGTCTTTTATATCTTGTAAATATTATACTTATAAGCTATGTGCTTATTTCCTTATTGAGGAGTTGGGCTATAGGGGAAAGAATATTGTCCATGGATTTGAAAGTTTTTCTGATTTCTGTGATGATTGCTGTCTCTATTCTCGTCCCAGAGTGGTTAAAAAATTTAAAGTTTGTGAACGAAAGACAGGCGGTCTATCGTTTTTTTCTGCATCCTTTAGGGATGATGGTCTTTACCTATATACTAACTTCCCTATTTCGTTTCGCAGTCTTTGGCGATTCGCTGTTTAACCCAAGGGTAGAAACTGTCTCTTTTTCGATTGCAGCAGGCCTATTTATCATTGTCGAAGCTAAAATTGATGACCTATCACCGGGGAAGCCAGAGGAAGAAGCAGATAAGACGAAGGGAGATTATAGGGAGAAATTCCTTAAAAATGCAACTCCCTTTCACAAGCTGATGATACTTGTATACGGTTTATGTGTACTAGCCCTTGTCTTGTTGTTTATTTTTATGAAGTCAAGATGAAAATTTGCCATGCTCTAATCTGTCTGAAATCGAATAGGAGTGGATAATAAAAATGATGAATAAGGTAGATGATTATACTTTACATAAAGAGAAGACCAAATTATTAACTGGGATTGGTTGTTTATTTGGTCTAGTGACTTTGGGAATTTTGTTTGTTCTCCTTCCTATTTACTGGTTTTTTTCCCAATCTGGGGAAAGGCAATTGGAATTAAGTCACTCGCCTAACCATATCAATACTATTGAAATTGTGCAGAAAAATGATTTTCCTGATCCAAGCCTTCGAATAAGATATGGTGAAAAAGAAATTATAAAAACAAAGATTCCTGACACGATATCGATCGAATGGGTGAATGACTTTCAGGCAGAAGTTATCCTAATGAAGAAAGGTCGGGAGCCAAGTGTAGTAGAGCTTGATTTTCAATAATGTTAAATTTCTAGAAGATAAGGGAATAGCTTATTACATGGAATATTAATTACGGATTACAATCATTCATCAAATGAAAGTATAGGGCTGATGGTATGAAGATTAAGAATATAATAGGGCAACTATTTAATGAGGGTGTTACTCATTCAAAGGAAATTAAATATGAAGGTTTAGTCGGTGGCACCGTTAGCGATTCATATCTGCTCCGAGACGGGAATGTAAAATATGTCTTAAAGATAAGTGACCCTAGAAAAATTAAAGCTGAGGCGACTTTTCTTGAACGTTACGAGGAATCTATTTTATTACCAAGACTATTATTTGTTGAAGCTTCAAATACCTATTTGGTTTATTCCTTTTTAGAAGGTCAAACAAATCATGCAAGTAGTAATAAACAGGCATTCCTTAAAATCCTAGTGAAGGAACTCTTAAACAATTATATCGCTGTTTCTAGTAGTTGTGGCTGGGGGTGGATAAATGAACCCACCGATTCTTGGAAAGAATTCTTATTAAGTGAGGTTAAAGAATCGAAAAAATACATCAGCTCACGACTAGACGAATCTAATCACAAGCTTGTCTTAGATGTGATTAGCAGGATGAGTAACGACAGGGACAGATATTTGCTACATGGGGACTGTGGTGTGCATAATTTTATTTTCGAGTCTTCGCAATTAAGGGGTGTGATTGATCCGGATCCGCTTGTAGGGGATCCCCTGTATGATTTATTATACGCTTTTTGTTCTTCGCCAAAGGATTTAACAAAAGAAGTGATTGATTCTTCAGTAGGTCCTTTGAAAAATAAAAAGAACAGGGGGTCTTCGTTATACGAGGAAGTTCTTATTAGTCTATATATTAGATTAGGTAGATCCGTTAGACATCATCCGGAAGATTTAGAGGCTTACCTGACGTCCTGGGCTTATTGGGTTAGGATCGTTAAAGGTGTATAATTGCAAATTCAATTTCCGTCATCTGCAGGGTAGCTTAAAGTAGTTTAATTCATAATAATTGAAGAGAAGGGGTGTCTGGTGAATATGGTTTTTCGTTCGCAAATGGATTTGTTTTTCAGTTTTTTACTTATCTTTGTGATTATGATCCTTGCCTTACTATCCTTTTTTCCAGTTTTGCAAATCCAAATTTCGAGTAAAATAAACATAGGAACACAAATTCATTTAGTTGTTATTCTAGTTTGTATTGCTGTTTTTCTCCTTTCGACCGCCTTCACATTATGGACATTTCTGTCGATTAGGTATGTATTTCTAGATCAATTTTTACTGAATTCAAGGCGGGCCTTTTAAAAGTAGGATTATGTTTAAGGATATGGTAAGGATTACACCCACAAAAAATCCTTTCAAGGGAAAAGCGAGACTTGCTTCGAGGAGAGGAATCGAAATCTTTTATCGAGAAAATAAAAAGATAACTAGTTTTAAAGTTTCACCAAAAAATGAACAAGACTTTATCCGGGCTTTACAAAAGAAAAATCCTCATATAAAAGTAAGCATTTCCTAAATACTTTTATCCACACATAGACTAGTTAAAAGGGAGAGATGAAGGAAGATGAAGAATTTAATTATTAAAAAGAAAATATTTAATATGAATGATGCTTTTACGATTTACGATCATAATGATAATATTTTATTTGAAACAAAAAATGAAGGGGATATTCGTAACTCTGTATATACACTTGTGGATCCGTCTAGTGGTTCTAAAACCCGTATTTATAAAGAAATCGAAAAGAAATCTATTTTATACCACATAGATATCAAGGGCGATAAAATCGTAACAATTACAACCAATAAAGGCCTTCGCACCAAGCGTTTTTCTGTTGAACCGGGTGGTTTAACGATTAAAGCTAACTCTTCCAAATTAATTTTCAAGCTAAGAGATGGTAGTGAGGAACTGGGAAGGGTAGAAACAAAATTATTAAGGTTTAAAGATACTTATTTTGTTGATATACTAAATCCTAGCGAGGAGACCATGTACATTCTTATCGCTTTAGCTATTATTATTGATGAGAGAGATCCTTCTTTTATAGGAGGGATTTTTAAAAATATAGAAAGTATTTTACCCTAAGATAGAAGGTCACCTTAACTGAAACTAAAAATCGTCCCCTATACAAAATTGTATAGGGGATTCTTATCTTAGTCTTCCTTTAGTTTTCTTTGAACAAAGCTCTCTAATTCTTTAGCCAGGGAATTAAAGTCTTCAGGTACTGTGACTTCACCCTCTTGACCAGAATTTTTATATTCTTTGACTGTGCCGTCATCAAACTGGATCCAGAGACCCCAGTGTTCCTCATCATCAAGGGAAAAATCTTCATCGTTGATTGAATAGGGGCCAAGCTTATCAAGGTCATAAGCTTTTAAAATTTCGGCTGCATCTTCTAGATTATTCACATTTTCTACCTTATCCATCACAATTAAACCAACTTCGCCAACCAAGGGGTCAGTGACAATATTCTCTTTCTTTACTTCTAGGCCGATGGCTAGATCTTCGATCTGATTCTTTTGAAGAAGAGCGATATTGACCACCTTGGATAGATCCATAGCTTTCCACGCCTTTGGTGCTACGAATATATAAGGAATGTCTTCCAGAAATATAGGGTCGGTATTTTCGAGATAAGTCGTGATATCATCCTCATATAACTCGTTATAATAATAAAAGACATCCTGTTCCCATTTATAAAGTTCGTCCCCTTCTAGAAGGGAGAGTAATTCCTCAGCAATATCATCATAT
>Ga0079226_10004542_pt1 | contig 10604 bp, 10 predicted proteins | sample Poulit2014_FD_76345 | JGI IMG/M metagenome (GOLD analysis project Ga0079226, IMG submission 76345) | Agricultural soil microbial communities from Georgia to study Nitrogen management - Poultry litter 2014 | ecosystem: Environmental > Terrestrial > Soil > Agricultural land | place: USA: Georgia...
AAAAGCGCAGGCGACTGCCCAGCTCCGAGGAGCGTAAGCAAGATATAAAAAAGCAATCAAAAAGGATTTATCCTTCTTGATTGCTTATCTTCTTCAATCGTTTTAATATTACTTATCTTCTTCGGTGTTTTCGTATGAATACTCGGACGAATCAACTGGTTCCCAATCTTCTGTTGGTGTATAGAAACGGAGTAAATCACCGTTAAGCAATTTATCTGAGAGCTCCAGCTCTTGTTGAACTGTATTCTTCATTTCTTTCATTTCCTCCGTAGGCTCTAGTTCTTCACCAGTGTCGGTATCATAGTAAACATCCTGAACGACACTAAATTCTGGAGTAATAAAGTCTCCATTTCGGAATGGAACAAAATCTTTATGATCTTCTGAGAACATGTCAGTTCCGAATAGGATGTAATCTTGCGCATGAATACCTAATAGATGAAGGACAGTTGGCATAACATCCATTTGTCCAGTGTATTCCTCAACAATTCCTTTTCCTTCTACACCAGGAACTTTAATTAAAAATGGTACGCGTTGAAGCTGTGCATTTTTAAATGGTGTAATTTCTTCTCCAAGCAATTCTTTCATTGCACGGTTATGGTTTGTAGAAACACCGTAGTGATCACCATAAATCATAATAACGGAATCCTCATATAATCCAGCTTCTTTAAGATCATCGAAGAAATCTTCTAAAGCTTCATCTAAATAACGCGCTGTCTGGAAATATCTATCAACAGATCCATCTCCAGTTTCTGCTGGTTCAATACTTGCATCCTCATCGTCAATTAAATAAGGATGATGATGTGTTAACGTCATAAGATGAGCATAAAATGGTTGATCTAAATCCTCCAACAGAGGCAAGGATTCATCAAAAAACGGTTTATCCTTTAGTCCATAATTGATCACTTGGTCAGGATTCATATCATAGAACCCTGCATCAAAGTAATGATCAATTCCAAATTGTTTATAGATTTCATTTCGATTCCAAAATGACTTGTCGTCACCATGGAAGATTGCAGACGTATAATCTTGTTCTTGATTTATAATAGCTGGCAATGACTGGTACGTATTATTGCTTCTTGTAACGAATGCTGCACCTTGTGGTGTTCCATAGATGGAGTTATCAAGAATTAACTCGGCATCTGCTGTTTTACCTTGTTCAGTTTGATGGAAGAAATTTTCAAAGTAAGTGTAATTCTCTTCCTGCTCATGGACAAGGGAATTTAAAAATGGTGTTACTTCTTCACCATGAAGTTCATAATCAATTAAAAATGATTGGAAGGATTCAAGATGAATTTTTATAATGTTTTTGCCTTCTGCAACGCCGAATAAATCTGAATTAGGCTCCGCGAATTTATTTTTTGTGTAATTTTCAACAACTGTTAAATCACTGCTATCTGCTAAAACACGTTGTGAAGATGTTTTCACATTTTGTATAGCATCATATATAGCAAAGTCATAGGCACCTAAATATTTAACAATATAGTTTCTGTCGAAAGTTCTTTTAAGCAATTGTGGACGGTCCGCTTCTGCTAAACCAAGGTTAATTGCAAAAGCAATAACCCCTGTGGTGATAACAATTAATGGTTTTCTCAGTTTCATTCGAGATAGTGACCAACCCTTTCTTGATACTACGTAAAGGGCGATTAGCACAACAATATCAAGTGCATAAAAAAGATCAGTCCATGTTATCAAACTTGCAATACTTCCACCTAAACTACCAAAGTTGCTTGTCTGGGTTAATGTTGGAAGTGTGATATAATCTGAGTTGGCACGGAAGAATACAGCTTGAGCATATAAGAATAAGCTCATCAGAGAGTATATTGTAATAATCCAGATCCCTGCTTTTCTTCCTTTAGCAAAAAGAGCTATACCTAGAAAGATTAAAGCAGAACTTAAAGGATTAAAGAATAATAGAAATTGTTGTATACCATTAGAAACATCTAAGTTAAATTCAATTAGATATAAAAAATACGATTTTAACCAAAGTAAAATAACTGCGATAAAGAAGAAATTCATTTTTGATACGGTTAGTTTCTTCATTCATTTCACCTCAATATTTTTCTTGCAAAGAGATATTATAGCCCAAATAGGAGAGAAAATCAACTTTTATTCAAAGGTGATTGAACCATTTCGGGTTAAAGGAATTCTTCTTTTTCTTAGCTAGTCTATTCTTTTTACTATTACCTTATGATCCTCGTTTACTTAAACTATTTATTTGTTTTTCCTTTTTATAAAAAAATAAACCTAATAAATGTATCCTGTTTATTATAAGTTGTATAGTCTTTTATACAGTGGGGGATGATGTTATGTTAGAATAAATTCTGTGTTAATTAAGATGTTGTAAGGGGAATGAGTAAATGAAGAAGCTTTTTTTTCGTAGAGGTTTTAAAGAACTTCTTTTCGTCTTAATTGGGGCAACCTTAGTAGGTCTATCTTATAATACTTTTTTACTGCCAGCAAAACTTGCCGCTGGGGGATTGTCAGGAATTAGCACTATATTATATGAAATGTATAGCTGGAGTCCTGCCCTTACTCAGGTGATTATGAATATACCTATTTTTATCGTAGGATGGATAACTTTAGGCAAAGAGTTTAGTGGTAAAACGGTTGTTGGAACGTTTTGGGTTCCATTTGTTATTTGGTTAAGTGAAGATATACCGTATACTGTTACAAATCCAGTTCTAGGAGCAATTTATGGTGGAATCATTCTTGGAATAGGGCTGGGCATTGTATATAAAGGAAATGGTTCAACTGGTGGGACGGCAGCTATTGCACAAATTGTAAAGAAGTTTACTAATCTTTCAAGTGGATATTCCCAGTTAATTGTTGATGGAATTGTTGTAACAGCGTCACTAATCGTATTTAATTTGGAACTGACTTTGTTTGCGTTAATGGCTATTTATATTACAAGTAAAGCAATAGATGTTGTGCAGTTACGAACGTCGGCGACAAAACTTGTATTAATTATTACAAAAAAAGAGGAACGTATTCAATCCTTAATTAATGAAGGGATTGATCGCGGATTAACGAAAATCAGGTCCGTTGGCGGGTACTCTAACCAAAGTCAAACGATGATATTGTGCGTAGCAGAAAAACAAGAAGCTTTTTATTTAAAGAAAGTATTGCAGGAAGAAGAACCAGATGCTTTTGTTATTTTCCTGGATGCTTCAGAAATTCTTGGACGTGGTTTTACTTTAGACAAATATTATGGTCAGAAGCTTTAATCAAAAATCCCTCAAGGGTTAGGAGCCGATGAAAAATCATCATTAGTAGAGATTTTTCATCGGCTTTTTACTCGTTTTTAATAGTTACGGAGAATGTCATTTTCTATTAACTGCTTTAAGGCAAGTCCTTTTATACTTCGATCTTCTTTAATAATAAAACCAGTTCTACATGCATAAAATATTGGTGCTATCCGCTTTTTAAAGTTTCTATGATTTTTAATTAATGGTCCCACCATCCGATTATTATTTTATCTACTTAATGAAACAACTTCCGCTCCTTATTTAATGACTTTTATTCAGTAAATTCGAGTGTAAAAAAATTATAAACAGGAATAATAATACAAAAGCTTTATTAGATCAGGTTGCTTGTTATGTTTAAATTACTTTTCTGATGATGGGCAACTGTATTGCTATGTCTTATAGGATATTTTATCACAGGTTAACGGGCAGTAAACCCCACTGAATGAAGTTTAACTTTCTCTTAAAAAGTAATAAAAAGGGGGGGATCTAAGGGATTTAAATCCATTTATTCAACATATGGGAGAAATTAATTTGAGAAACAAAAAGAATACTTAAGTGGAGGAGATAAAATAATGGCGTTAAATATCACTCAGAAATTAATTAAAGATCACCTTGTTTCTGGGGAGATGACACCTGGAAGTGAAATCGGTTTGAAAATTGATCAAACATTAACCCAGGATGCTACAGGTACGTTGGTTATGCTTGAGTTAGAAGCCATGGATTTAGAACGAGCAAAGACAGAAGCTTCGGCACAATACGTGGATCATAATCTCATTCAAGAGGATAATAAAAATCCAGACGATCATTTATTTTTATACAGTGCAACAAGACGTTTCGGCTTATATCATAGTCGACCTGGGAACGGTGTCAGTCACCCTGTGCATATGCAACGATTAGCCAAACCCGGTAAAACGCTGCTTGGATCAGACAGCCATACTTGTGCCAATGGTTGTATGGGTATGTTAGCGATGGGAGCAGGTGGAATTGATGTTGCCTTAGCCATAGCTGGTGAGCCTTTTTACGTAAAAATGCCTAAGGTGTGGGGGATTAAACTAACCGGGGAACTTCCTGATTGGGTAAGCGCAAAAGATGTTATTTTAGAATTGCTTCGCAGACATGATGTTAAAGGTGGAGTTGGGAAAGTTATAGAATACTATGGTCCTGGGGTAGAAAAATTAAGTGCAATGGATCGTCATGTGATTGCAAATATGGGAGCAGAACTCGGTGCTACAGGTACTGTTTTTCCTTCAGATAAGGAAATAAAACGTTTCTTGGATGATCAGGATAGAGAAGAGGATTGGATAGAACTTCATGCGGATAAAGGCGCTACTTATGATATTGAAGAAGAAATTAATTTATCTGAATTAGTTCCACTTATTGCAAAACCTTCAAGTCCAGGTAATGTTGTTTCTGTTACCGAAGTAGAGGGCACGCCAATTTACCAGTCTTATATTGGATCTTCCGCGAATCCTGGATTCCGAGATTTTGCAATCGCCGCTGAAATTGTCAAAGATAAGCGTGTAGCCGACGGTGTTTCACTCGACATTAACCCAACATCAAAACAAATGTTGACTGATCTTGTAAAAGAAAGTCATATCGCAAGTCTACTTTCAGCTGGAGCACGGATGCATCAGGCCGGATGTAATGGATGTATCGGAATGGGGCAAGCACCAGCTTCAGGTAAAAATAGTTTAAGAACAACCCCGAGAAACTTTCCAGGACGTTCAGGAACAAAAGAAGACAGTGTATTCCTATGCAGTCCTGAAACTGCAGCCGCATCTGCATTAACTGGAAAAATTACCGACCCAAGAACATTAGAAGGATCCTATCCACAAGTGAAGGACCCAAAAAAGCCAACAATTGATGTTAATATATTAGATAAACCATTACCAGAAGAAGAAGCAAGACAGGTTAAACTTGAAAAAGGACCAAATATTGCTTCCATTCCTACGATGGACAATTTACCGGATGAATTAGAAGTTCCTGTCTTACTGAAGATGGGTGATAACATCTCCACGGATGAAATTCTTGCTGGAGGTGCACGGGTTCTGCCATATCGGAGTAATTTGCCTGAGATTAGTAAATTTACTTTTGAGATTATTGATGAGACATATTATAGCCGTGGAAAGGAAACAGTAGATAAAGGAGGCCATGCCATCGTTGCCGGGTTTAACTATGGGCAAGGGTCTAGCAGGGAGCATGCAGCCCTGGCGCCTAGATATCTTGGATTAAGAGTTGCATTAGTAAAAGACTTTGCCCGGATCCACTGGCAAAACCTTGTGAACTTCGGAGTACTTCCACTCACCTTTGTAAATGAAAAGGATTATGAACAATTAGAACAAGGTGATGTATTAGTCGCCACAAACTTAAAAGAAAATGTTAAAAAAGCAACACCATTTAATTTAGAAGTAAAAGGAAAAAATAAAACAATTAAAGTAGAACACGCCTTATCTAAACGACAAATTGACATTATGCTTAAAGGCGGAATTATTAACTGGGTAAAAGATCGAGTATAAAGCAAGGAAAAGGAGACGATTTAATCATGGCAAAAGAAGAACGATGCAAAGCTTGTGATGGAACAGGCATGTTAGCAGATGACGAAGGATGGCAGTATGAATGCAGTGTTTGCCATGGAACTGGTACCGATACAAAAGCGGATACTAAAATTATGTCAACAGATGAAAATAACCGCTTACTTGATTGAGTAAGCCTTTAAATGGCTCATAAAACAAGAGGAGTCCGTAATCTCGGATCTCCTCTTGTTTTATTTGTTGTTTATTATTGCATCATATTACCGTTTCCACCCTGAATGGGTGCGAATCCGTTAATATAATTTTGCATATCTTCCTGCTTTAATTGTGGTACTTGGTAATACTGATGTTTGTTCTGGTATAGGAAGACCTCATATGCCATTTCGATAATATTTGGTATACTGTCCGCGAAAACTCTTCTTAAAACAGGATTGGTTGTTTCAAGCGCTGCCGATGCAAAGGAAGTCGCACAGGACTTTAAAGATCCCATCATAAATCCAGAAATACACTCATCATTTATTTCATTTACTGATTGTGCGGGTGACTTCGGTTGAGATGGTGTCATCCCATACATGACATTATTGTTTTGTGTCATTTCATAGCTTTGTGTCGGTGTACTTGGATCTTGTCCTGTTTTCCATGTGTCAATGATGGTGTTGTAAAGTTGTGTTTGAAAATCTTTTTGACGTTGCATTATTGTCTTAAGCTCGGGGTCTTGAATATGCTGCTCATATAATAAAGTCTGTTCCATTCCGCTAATTAAACCACCGATGGCTTCATGGCCCATAAACATTTCATGACCAGCATGGTTCATTTGAGGTTGCATTTGATTGGACTCTTGATAATTTTGCTGGTTTTGATTTTGCATTTCATTTTCCTCCTTAAAAGATATCATGATTATTTTGAGCAAAACCACATAAAATATGCGATAATTCATTGTTAGGAAATAAGGGTCGTGATATTATGAACAAGACTATTTTATTTCATTAAATCAAAGATATAGATATAAAAGAACGAAAGGAGTTCACGCAAATGAATGATAAAACATCCCAACCAAAGTTGAATGCTGAAGAAAACAAAAATATCGAAGTCTGGGAAGATGTTGTAAGTATTAGAGATTTAGTATTTAGTTTAATAATTAGCAGTATAACGACGCTTGGTGGATATTTGATTGCCGGGGATGATCCTTCCAAATCGCTTATTTTCGGAATTATAGGAGCGGTGATCGGCTTTATTATTTGCAGTGTTCTATTTAAACCAAAACGTAATTTTGAGTACATAGATGAGGAGAACTAAGCAATGGATATGATGTTACTTATACAAATGGTTATAGCTGCTGTTTCTGGAGCCGTCTTATATACGATTATCGGGATTGCACCAGGTACGGATGAAACGGCAGTACTTGCTCCAGTCACCTTGGTTTTAGTATTAGCGGGACTTGAGCCAATAGTTATTTTAACCTTTTTTATTTCAGCAATTGTCGCTAAAAAATTAACTGACTCCATTCCTGTGGCGATCGCTGGTATTCCTGGAGGGGTGATGTCTGCCCCAATGGTTGATCATGCGATGGTTCTGAAGAAGCACGGGATGCCGGACGTAAGTATTCGAAAAATGGCTTCAGGTTCTGTTATTGGAACGATTATCGGAGTACCATTAAGTTTGCTTTTAGCCGGTATGATTGCCCCATGGGGAAATCAAATCACACAGTATTCTGATCAAATCTTTTTTGCTGGTGCAGTGTTCTTAGCTTTAATGACCAGAAATAGATGGTTAGCACTGATTTCGATTGTCCTATTTGCTTTATTAGTACAAGGGCTTCGAGAGTTATATTGGGGACTTGGTATCGTGCCGGAGGATACAACCGTTTTTACGTCCTTTTTTTTAGGAATAACGATTGGACCAGTTATTTTAAAATTATTTGAGCTCCTGAATATCGATATTCGAAACGCGATGCCTCGTGAAACGCGATGCCTCGTTATGATAAAAAAGAAATTAAAGTAAAACGAAGCAAATCGGAAAAAGGATTTCCCAATCCATTTAAAATACTTACTAAAAAAGAAATAGGGACCACCTCCCTTTCTTCCACCTTAGGAGTATTAACATTCTTTATGAGTCCAGCTGGAATGACCATCTTTTTCGGTGAAACATTAACAAGTCGTATTAAAGATCCTGTGAAAAGAGCTTCTCGTGCCATTTCCAGTATGGATGGATTAACGAACTCTGCCTATCTTGCGGGGGTGCTGGTTCCTTTGATTGCGCTTGGTGTGCCACTTTCTCCGACAGCATTAGGACCTGGAATTGCTTTATTTAATGCACCACCTGTATTTGATTTTGACCATAATTTACACCATATTTTATCGACCGGTGATTTTATTGTGGCCACGATTATTGGTGCAGTCATCGCGATTAGTTTAACGTATTATGTAACCATTAAATATTCCCAGCAAATTTGTGCATTTGTTTTTAAATATATCCCACATGAAGCAATGCTAGGGTTGTTTTTTGGACTTGTACTCATGTTAGCGTATATGGATGCAGGATGGATTAATATTGGTGGAGTGTTATTAGTTGGTCTTGTTGCAGGGGTGCTTCATCGCTGGGGTGTAAACTATGGCGTCTTATTTATGGCTTTATATGCAGCACCATGGCTAGTGACAAAGTTATTTTAAGCTGGAATAGTTTAAGGTCAGTAACGACAATTATTGTCGATACTGACCTTTTTAATTTCGAATAAACTTGAATGATTAAAGTTTTACAAAAATATTTAAAGGGTTAAAAAATTGTTTTAAATACAATATTTTTATGTTACGATGTTAATTAGATAAATAACTGGAAGCGATTTCAATAATGGGGGGTCGATGAAGTGGAGGATAAGAACAAGCTCATTTTTGATCATGCGATTAGAACGGCAGACATGATGGTAAACATGTTTGGTCCAAGATGTGAAGTGGCAGTTCACGACTTTTCCGATTTACAACGATCTTTAATACATATTTCAGGTAATGTGACTTCAAGAAAAATAGGTTCACCAATTACAGATCTAGTTCTTAATGAATTACGCAAAGAACATGAAGATATTAAAGATATTCCAAGTTACCGAACACAGTCATCAGAAGGGAAAATCATGAAATCTACAACTGTATTTTTAAGAGATGAAGATGACAAAATTATTGGTGCTCTATGTACGAATTATGATATTAGCTTGCTAATGGAAATGGGGGGAGAAATCGACCAGTTCATAGATTTCCAGGAAGAAAAAAATCCGTCGGAAACATTTTTCAATTCTGTGCACGACGTGATTCACGATATGGTTGATCAAGTCGTTCATTCTGTTAATAAAGCTCCTTCTCAAATGACAATGGAAGAAAAAATTGAGTGTGTAGGTAAACTGGACGAAAAAGGCACATTTTTAATTAAAGGAGCAACAGAATATGTTGCATATGTCTTAGGGGTTTCAAAATTTACGGTTTATAATTACTTGAATAAAGTTCGTTCAATGAATGAATATCAAATGGATGAAAAAGAAGTTTAAAAAATTACCTATAAATGATAACGTATTCAAAACATCAAGGGAGAGAACATCATGGAGATCATTAAAGGAACAATACTTTTACTCATTGTACTAGTTTGCTTTACACTTTTTAGTTATAAAGCGCCAAAAGGAATGAAAGCAATGGGGGCGCTTGCGAGTGCGGCAATAGCTACCTTTTTAGTAGAAGCATTTCAGCGTTTTGTAGGTGGAGATTTATTGAATATTGAATTTCTCGGAGAAGTTGGTGATGCAGCTGGTGGTATGGGCGGTGTTGCAGCGGCAGCCCTTGTAGCACTTGCGATGGGAGTATCACCAGTATATGCTTTAATGTTAGGTGTAGCTTGTGCAGGTTTAGGTCTCCTGCCAGGGTTTATTGCCGGTTACTTAATGTCATTTGTTGTGAAGAAAATTGAAACGAAAGTACCTGATGGACTTGACTTAATTGTTGCTATTGTTGTGGCTACTCCACTTGTCCGCTTACTGGCGGTTTATGCTGATCCGCTTGTTGATGCGACACTACTTAATATCGGTGGAATTATTACACAAACAACAGATGCAAGTCCTATTGTGATGGGAATTATTTTAGGTGGTGTCATTACCGTCGTAGCTACAGCACCATTAAGTTCTATGGCTCTAACAGCCATGTTAGGATTAACAGGTGTTCCGATGGCGATCGGTGCGTTAGCAGTGTTTGGTTCATCTTTTATGAACTTTGTCTTTTTCCACCGAATGAAGTTTGGTGATCGAAAAACAACTATTTCTGTTGCAATTGAGCCACTCTCACAAGTGGACATCATTTCCGCTAACCCAATCCCGGTATATGTTACTAACTTTTTAGGTGGGGCAACTTCCGGAATTATTATTGCATTATCGGGATTAGTAAATGGAGCAACTGGAACAGCTACTCCTATTGCAGGATTTGCAGTAATGTATGGATTTAATGATCCTATAAAAGTAACGATTGTAGCTCTTCTTTGTGCATCGTTTAGTGCGCTGTGGGGTTTCATTGGATCAATTATATTTAAAAACTTTAAAATCCGTCGTGTAGACGAGCTTGATAAATTAGATAAAGAAGCGACACCAGCTTAAATGTTATATGCTATAATAAGAGATTAGATGTAATCAGTCAGTCCTAATAAAAGCGAGGGGTGAGAGGAATGAAATTTAATTCGGTATTCGATATTATCGGTCCAGTAATGATTGGGCCTTCAAGTTCACATACAGCAGGAGCGGCACGAATCGGAAAAGCAGCACGGAACTTACTAGGAGGAGAACCTCGGTTTGCTAAAATCCACT
>Ga0079226_10004543_pt1 | contig 10604 bp, 11 predicted proteins | sample Poulit2014_FD_76345 | JGI IMG/M metagenome (GOLD analysis project Ga0079226, IMG submission 76345) | Agricultural soil microbial communities from Georgia to study Nitrogen management - Poultry litter 2014 | ecosystem: Environmental > Terrestrial > Soil > Agricultural land | place: USA: Georgia...
ATCGACTTCGAGTACCACGTCCGCCGCACCGTGCTGCCGCGCCCCGGCGAGGTCAAGGACCTGCTGCGCTACGTCTCGCTCCAGCACGGTGCCCTGCTCGACCGGTCCCGGCCGATGTGGGAGGTGCACCTGATCGAGGGGCTGGCAGACGGCCGGCTCGCCGTCTACACCAAGGTGCACCACTCAGTCGTCGACGGTGTGACCGCGCTGCGGATGCTCCAGCGCATGCTCTCCACCGATCCAAACGACCGCTCGGGCACGGTGTTCTGGGATCCGGAGATCCACCAGCGCAGGTCCGCTCCGGCTCCCGAGCGCGGGGTGATCGACACGGTCACCTCCTCGGTGTCGGCGGCCGCGCGCACGGCCGGCGACGTGCTCGGCATCGGCCCGGCGGCGGCCAGGGTCGCGGCCACGGGCCTGGTGAACAAGGACTTCGTCTCCCCGCTCGGCCTGGCCCCGCGCTCGGTGCTCAACGGGCCGATCGGCTCGGCCCGCCGCTTCGCCGCCCAGGACTGGCCGACCGACCGGCTGCGGGCGGTCGCGCAGCGCCACGGGGTGACGGTCAACGACATCGTCGTGGCCATGTCGGCCGGTGCGCTGCGGGCCTACCTCGCCGGGATCGACGCCCTTCCTGATCGCTCGCTGACCGCGATGGTGCCGGTCTCCCTGCACAACGAGGGTTCTCAGTCCGGCAACGCGGTCACCGCGGTGCTGGTGCGCCTGGCCACCGATACGGCCGATCCGGCCGAGCGGCTGCGGGTGATCGGCGCATCGACCGGCCAGGCGAAGACGGTGGTGCGCGGACTCGCGCCGGTGCAGCAGCTCGCGCTGGGCGCGGCCACCATCTGGCCGCTGGCCTTCGGGCTGCTGCCCGGGCTGAGCCGCATCGCCCCGCAGGGGTTCAACGTGCTCATCTCGAGTGTGCCCGGCGGGCAGGAGTCGCTGTACTGGAACGGCGCCCGGCTCGACGGCTGCTATCCGGTGTCGATCCCCGTGTCGGGGCTGGCGATGAACATCACCGTCGTCTCGGTCGGCGGGGTGACCGGTTTCGGGGTGATCGGGGACCGGGACCGGCTGCCGCATCTGCAGCGCATGCTCGAGCACCTCGACGAGGAACTTCTCGCACTCGAAAAGATGGATCCGCTGGTCGCGGAGTAACGCCGGGAGGCGGACCCGCGGTGGACAGGGTGAGAGATCCTCGCCACAGCGGCGGCCGAGGTTCGGACGCCGGCAACAGAAAGGGGCATCGCCATGACCGCCACGCTCCGACGCTCGGGACTGCTCGTCCTCGCCGCTGCGACGGCGGTGACCCTGGCCGCGTGCGGCTCCGAGGATGCGGCCGATCCGGCACCGACCACCGGCGCCGCATCATCGACGACCACGACCACGGCCGCACCCGCCGAGACCACGACCGATACGGACGAACCCGCTGCGGCCGAGCCGAGTGAGACGGAGGCCGAGACCGGGGGTGCCGATACCGGCGGTGCCGCGACCGGCGATGCGGACGGCGGCGCCGAGGCGCAGCCGGGGCAGGAGGACGGACCGGACCGGTCGATGCACGGCCCGGCCGAGATCGCGTTCTTGGAGCAGATCGATGCGGTGGGGGTGCCGTATCCGGACGAGGTGGCGGCGATCGACGCCGGCAACGTCACCTGCACCTTCATGGAGCGGCGACAGCCCTACAGCGAGGCCGTCGACTACATCCAGCGCAATCTGCGCACCGACGCCGGGCAGACCGGGGCGGTGGCCCGGGCCGGGATCGACCACTTCTGTCCCGAGCAGTTCGACTACGCCGCCGGAGCCGAGGAGCGGTTCCGCACCGGCGACGAGTGACGGTGGGGCGCTTGCCGCGGCGCGCGCGGCTACTGCGGGGCGACCCGGATCGCCGAGGCGCTCAGCCCCGACAGGTGCACCGCCGCGCCGTCGACGGTGATGTGCACGGTGTCCGCGGCCGTGTTGACCTGATCGACCCGCAGCGCGGTGCCCACGGCCAGCCCGAGGGACTGGAAGTACCGGAGCAGCTCGGAGGACCGGTCGGACACCCGGGTCACGCGCACCTCGGTGCCCGGGGCGGTGTCGGTGAGGAACTGGTCGCCGTCGACCGCCACGGTGCCGGCCGCGTCCGGGATCGGGTCGCCGTGCGGGTCGCGGTCGGGCCGGCCCAGAGCCCGGTCCATCCGGTCGAGCACCGCATCGGACACGGCGTGTTCGAGTCGGTCGGCCTCGTCGTGCACCTCGTCCCACGGCACATCCAGTGCGCGGACCAGGTAGGTCTCCAGGATGCGGTGGCGGCGCACGATCTTCACCGCGATGGCGCGCCCGACCTCGGTCAGGGTGATCGCCCCGTAGGGCTCGTATTCGATGAAGCCCTCGCGGGCGAGTTTGCGCAGGGTCGTCGACACCGTCGAGGGGGTCACGCCGAGCTGGGCGGCGATATCGGTGGTGGTGGGCACACCGCCCGGCCACTCGAAGGCCTTCCAGATGACCGTGACGTAGTCCTCGACCACGCGGGTGACGGCAGGTTGGGGCATCGCGATCAGCCTACCGGCGGGCGCCGACCGGCTCGGCCTCCTGCTCGGCCACCGGCGGGGGAGGGGGAGCAGGCCTGCGCAGCGGTGCCGACAGCGTGGGCCACAGCTCGCGGCGGTAGGCGATCACGAAGCCGGCCGCGGCGATGGTCTGGACGATGCTGAGCACGTAGCGGCCGGAGGTGTCGGTGATCGCGAACTGCAGGGCGAACAGCGCGCCGAGTCCGGCGGCGGACCACCAGTGAAAGCGCAGGGCCAGGATGATCGCCACGCCCAGCAGGGTCTGGGTGGCCGTGAGCACGAACTCCTCGACCTGGCGGGCGTCCATGGCCAGTTCGGTGCCGCCCCCGCCGAGCCAGTGCGCCACCGGCAGCGAACCGACCAGCAGCGACCACTGGTTGATCTTCGAGGCGATGAGGATGACGATCGCGACCGCGCCGCGCCCGCGCAGGGCGAACATCGCGGCGATGATGAACTCGGGCGCCTCCGAGGCCAGCGGGGCCAGCCACTGGACCAAAAAGTAGCTGTCGATCCCGAGCGCCGAGCCGGATTCGACCAGGGCCTCGGCGAAGGGTTCGGCGGCCAGCAGGATCATCGCGGCCGCGACCACGAACAGCGCGGTGACGGTGATCCGGCGGGGCCGGGTGCCGAGCTCGGCGATCATGGCGGCCGGTCCGACGAACTCTTCGGGCTCGTCGTCGTGGGTCTGTCCGGCCCGCCACAGGTACAGGCCGAACGCCGCGATCAATGCGAGGCCGAACCACAGCGGGATCGCGCCGATCAGCGGCACGGTGAAGGCGACCACGGCCAGGATCGCCAGGAATCCGATGTCCATCCGGGCGGTGGCGGGCAGGGCGAGTGACCAGGAGCCGCGGCGGGCGGGCCGGGCGCCGCGGGTGCGGCGGCGGGCCACCAGGTAGGCCAGCAGCACCACCAGCGGCCAGCCCAGCCCCAGCAGCAGCCGGTTCGAGCCGGTCATGTTGGCGGCCGCGAACTGGGTGTACTCGGGATCGGAGCCGGCGCGGAAGGCGTAGAACAGGTCGACGGCGTATTCGGGCAGCACCGCGATCACGGCCAGCAGGGCGATCGCCAGCGGCCCGGAGATGTCCTTCTGGGCGGCCTCGGCGGCCCAGGCGAGCAGGAAGGCCGCGGCCACCACCGAGGCGCCGAACACGGCGACGTCGGCGATCGGGGCCAGGCGGATGCCGGCGATGCGCAAGACCACCGCCGGTGCGGCGAGCACCAGGCAGAGCAGCACGCGTCGCGCGAGCGCAGTGGGGAACACGATCGTCCTCGTCTCGACAGGAGCGGTCCGGCGGTGGCCGGGGCCGCGACGGCAGGAGTTCGATCGCCGCGCCGGATCCCCGGCTACGACGGCCTACGGGGCTTTCGCCCACCTCCGTCGAAAGAAAGGCTGACCTACCCACAGCGGGTGTGTCTACGGAAAATCAGGTGTTGGAGCCCTCGAACATCCAGGTCATGGGCGTTTCGGTGCTGGTCCGGGCAGGTGCCGGAGACGCGGAGAGGCCGCGGGCGGCCGGTGTGATTAGTGGCGTACGTCACCGATGCGCGGTGGGAAGGGACGGCTATGGGTGCTGCGGCGCGGGCGGTGCGCCGCGGCCCGGATCGCGCACGGCGACACCCACGGCCAGGCCGATCACCACGCCGATCACGGTCTCCACACCGCGGTCGAACAGCAGCACCCCGGTGGCGGCGGGGGCGACCATCTGCACCATCAGCAGCGCCAGCGGGGTGATGGCGATCAGGGCGACCGCATAGTTGCGGCCCACCAGCAGCTCGGCGCAGATCTGCAGGGCAGCGATCGTGGCGATGAGGGCGAGCCCGGTCGGGCCGGCGGTCAGCAGGAGCGCGGCCAGTCCCAGACCGGCCGCGGTGCCGACCACCCGGTGGATACTGCGCACCAGCTGGCCGCGCGGGGTGCGGGCCACCAGCGGCACGGCGGCCGAGACCATCGCCCAGTAGGGGTGTCCGATGCCGACTCCGGTGGCGCAGGCGCCGGCGAGGGTGACCGCGACCGCGGCCCGGGCGATGTGGCGGGGTTCGCCGGCCCGCCACGCCCACGGCCGCCGCGGAACCGGTGTCGCGACGGCGCGATCACGCAGCCGCCGTATGGCTGCGCCGGTCTGGGCGACCAGCATCGAGAACGCCGCGGCCGCTCCCGCCACGGCCAGGGCGACGGGGACGTCACCGGCACGGCCCGGGATCGAGGCGACGGCGGTGAAGGCGAAGATCACGAACAGCGGGCCCGGGGGATGCCAGTCCTGCACGTCCGACAGCCAGGCCCCCACCCCGGCGATCACCCCGGCGATCGGGACGGCCAGCCAGGTGCGGTGGTCGCTGATCGACACCCAGGCACCCAGGCCGACCGCGCCGGTCAGCAACACCGCCAGCAGTGCCTGCAGCTCCAGCCTGGGCAGGGCGATCCGGTTGCGCCCGTACAGCGAGGTGAACGCGCCGAACGCGGCATAGATCGACCAGTCGCTGTGCCCGGTCGCCCACAGCACGAGCAGGGGGACCAGGACCGAGATCCCGGCCCGCAGGGCGGCGCGGTGGGCGCCGGCGTGCGGGCCGAAGCGCAGGAGCTCTCCGGTCACGCGGGCGGTGGGGGACACACCCGTATCGTCTCGCAGCCCGCTCGGCGGCCCCGCGCCGCACCCGGCCGGAGGTGGGATGTTTCACGGGAAACAATCCGCCCGGACCGGCGGGGCCGCGCGCCGCCCGGCGTGACTCAGGGCACCTGGACGTGCGTGGTGGTCGGCAGGTGCGGCTGGTCCGTGCCCACGGTGAGTTCCACGTTCCCGGGGCCGGAGTCGATGTGCACCAGCTGCTGGGCGTAGCTGGGCGCGCCGGCCGGGATGAACCGGTCGACCCGGCCGGACTGGCCGGTGTCGAGGTTGCGCCAGTCCACGTGCACCGTCTGGTCGCAGGCCAGCACCGTCGAGCCCCATTCACCCAGCGGTGCATAGCCCTGGGCGAGGTTCACCTCGATGCCGTGGGTCATCCCGGGGGCCTCGGAGTACTCCCACAGCGGGCCGTCGAAGGCGGTGATGCGCTCTGCGCGCACCAGGCCTGCGCAGATGCCGTCGCCGAGGGTGGGCACGGGCATGGCCTGGGCGCCGGCGGTCTCGCAGGAGCGGATGTCGGTGTTGGACGTGCCGAGCTGGCACGGTTCGGCCGGTGCGGCTCCGGCCGACGTGGGGGCGGTGAGCAGTCCGGCGCCGAGCAGTCCGGCGCCGAGGAGGGTGTGGATTCCGCGTCGCATGATGATCGTTCCTCGGTCGGCGTGGGGTGGTGCACACCGATATACCCGATTCCGGGACATTGCATGCGCGTTTTCGGGACATCCGGGGTGTGGCGTGTGGGCCCGGCCCCGGGGCGGAGGGGTCAGAAGCCGAAGACCCCGCCGGACTGCGCGGCGGCCATGCACGGGTTGCCGTAGTCGGCGGCGAATTCCACGGGGTGGATTCCGTCGGATCCCGACCACACGCCCCAGGCGTGGGCGGGAGTGGGCTGCAGGATCATCGTGCACATCGTGTGCTGCTCGGCGGGCAGATTCTCGAAGTCGCCGCCGGCTGAGCGGATCGTCTCGCAGGCTCCGGCCGGATCCGGGTGCACGCCGACGTCCGGCCCGCACAGCACCGCACCGACCTCGCCGCCGCTGGTGAGCAGGAACGCGCCGACGCCGTCGTCGCCGCCCGGGTCCGCAGCGGCGATCGTGGTGCCGACCACGACGGTCGCGGCGGCCGCGACGGCGCCGATCAGGGTGCGCCGCGCGGCGGCGCCGGTGAAGATCCGCATGATCGATTCCTCCTCGGGTGGTGCGTGCATCCGGTATACCACCGCCGCCGCGGACACGACGGGCGTGTCCGCGGCGGCGGTGAGGTCGGTGCAGCAGGTGCGGTCAGGCGTCAGGCCTGCGGGGCGCCGGCACCCCGGCTGGAGCGGCGACGCTGACGCCGCTGCGGACCGGCGGTCGCGCCGACCGAGGCCCTGGCGGCGGCAGGGGCGCTCGCCCCGGTGCGGCGTCCGGCCCCGGGCTGCGCGCCCACCGGCGCTGCGGTGGGCCCGCCCTCGGTGCGCGGGGCGCCCGCGCCACTGCGGCCGGCACCGCCGCGGCGACGGTTGCGGTTGCGATTGCGGCTGCGTGCCGGGCGTCCGTCCCGGTCACCGCCCTGACCGCCCGGACGGCCCTCGCGGGGCTGGGCGGGCGCGGCGGTGTCGGCGGCCGGGGCGCGGCGCGGAGCGACCGGCGCGTCGCCGGAGCCGCCGGGGACCGGCGCGGTGGCCGGCTGAACCCGCTGCGGGCGGACGGAGATCTTGGCCTTGCGCAGCATCGACTCGACGTCGCGGCGCTCCTCGGGCAGCACGATGGTCACCACGTCGCCGCCGCTGCCGGCGCGCGCGGTGCGCCCGGAGCGGTGCAGGAAGGCCTTGTGCTCGGCCGGCGGGTCGACGTGCACGACCAGCTCGACGTCGTCGACGTGCACGCCGCGCGAGGCGATGTCGGTGGCCACCAGCACCATCGCCTCGCCGGAGCTGAAGGCCTTGAGGTTGCGGTCACGGGCGTTCTGCGACAGGTTGCCGTGCAGGTCGACCGCCGGGATGCCGGCCTTGGTCAGCTGCTGGGCCAGGCGCTTGGCCTTGTGCTTGGTGCGCATGAACAGGATGCGCCGACCGTTGCCGGCGGCCAGCCGGCGGATCAGCTCCTTCTTCGCGCCGCCGTCGGCGACCTCGTAGACGTGGTGGGTCATCGCGGCGACCGGGGACTGCGCGGAGTCCACCGAGTGCTCGACCGGGTCGGTCAGGAACCGGTCGACGAGCTTCTGCACCTGCGAGTCCAGGGTCGCGGAGAACAGCAGTCGCTGGCCCGCCGGATCGGTGGCGCGCAGGATGCGGGTCACTCCCGGCAGGAAGCCCAGGTCGGCCATGTGGTCGGCCTCGTCGAGCACGGCGATCCGCACATCCGACAGGTCGACCTCGCCCTGGCCCATCAGGTCCTCGAGCCGGCCCGGGCAGGCGACGACGATGTCGATGCCGCGGCGCAGTGCCTCGACCTGACGGTTCTGGCTGACCCCGCCGAAGATGGTGGTCACCGACAGCTTCTGCGCCTTGGCCAGCGGGGTGAGGGTCTTGGCGATCTGGGTGGCCAGTTCCCGGGTGGGGGCGAGCACCAGGCCGCGCGGGCGGCGCGGGGCCGACCGGGTGCCGTCGGCCAGGCGCGTGGCCAGCGGGATGGAGAAGGCGAGCGTCTTACCGCTGCCGGTCTTGCCGCGGCCGAGCACGTCCTTGCCGGCGAGCGTGTCCGGGAGGGTGTCGGTCTGGATGGGGAACGGCGCGGTGATCCCGTCGCGGGTCAGCGCGTCTGCGATCACGGCGGGTACGCCGAGATCGGTGAACGTCGGGGTGGTGTCGGTGGTCATCAAAGGTCGCCCTTTCCAAGGCAGGGGCGAAGCGGGAGACCACACCGCACATCCGGGGCGTGGGTCTTCGCGTCGCGTCGGTGATCGGCGCAGGAGCGCGCCGACCGGTCGCCGCGAACGCAGAGGGAGTCGGCCCCTGGCGGGGGCCGTGCCGGTTTTCCTGCGGGGGCCCAGCTGAGCGACGGTGACCGATCCGTGGATGTCGGATGCGGACGGCTCGCGGACACGCCCCGTATGAAAAGAAGCTTCACGACGAGTGGTGCGGGCCGGGCCGCGATCGGTTCACCGCGGCGATGGTGCGTGATCGATGCCCGCACCGATCACCTGCCACGGTAGCCGACGATCGGGCCCGGCGCCGAAAAGGTGTCCGGCGACACGTCGTGGGCGGCGCGGGCGGGGGTGGGCCTGCGGTCAGTGTGGGTCGGACTTGCGCGGCAGGCCGGCCGCCTCCATCGCCAGAGAGGCCGGGCACCAGCCGGCGACGCCGTAGAGCAGCAGATTCGCGCCGGCGAAGGCGGTCAGTGCCCGCCACCGCGGGCTCGCCACCCGGCCCAGGGCCAGGCTCGCCAGCACCACGCCGCCCGCGGCCACGGGGACGACGCGGTCGACGGTCCAGCCGCGATGACGGGGCAGCGAATCGATCAGGGACATGACGGCTCCATCCGGCCCGGGCAGGGGCGCCTCCCCCGCCTCATCTAATACCCTACCGGGTATGCGGTGGGGCGGGTGTCCCGTGCGGCCTTCCCGAGGTCAGCCCGGGTCGGGCAGGCCGTCGAAGGGGCGCTGGATCTGGCGGAAAGATCCGGTGCGTGCGAGCACGGAGACCGCGTCGAACAGCGCATCGGCCTGCGCGGGACCGGGGATCTCCATCAGCACCGGACCGAAGAACGCCTGCCCGTCGAACGCGATCAGCGGGGTGCCGCCCGACCCGCCGAGCAGCTCCTGGCCCCGCTGATGCGAAGCGCGCACCGCCGGGTCCCACGCGTCGTCGTCGAGCGCACCGACCAGATCGGGGTCGGCCTCGGCCGCAGCCAGCGCCGCGGCGGCGGTGTCACGGTCCATCGGCCGTGATGCGCGGTGCAGCAGGGAGCCGAGCTCGGCGTACGCGGGTTCCAGCGCGGCCGGGCCGTGCCGGTCGGCCACCGCGGCCAGCAGCCGGCCGGCGAGCTGCGAGTCGGCCATCTCGGCGCGCTCCTCGGCCGTCTGCTCGTTGCCCTCGTTGAGCACGGCCAGGCTCATCAGGTGCCACTGCGTCTCGAGTCCGCGGCGGGCGGTGACATCGCGCAGCCAGCGGGTGGTCACCCAGGTGAACGGGCAGACGGGGTCGAACCAGACGTCCACCCGTGTCGGGGCGTCCGGGGTCGTTGCGGGATCGGGCATCGCGCACCTCCGTGAGTCGGGTCGGTCGGCCCGGGCGGCCCCCGGGCCGACATCTGTATTCCACGGTAGTCGCGCTGTGAACCCGCGGCGGGGGCCTTGCGGGGGTTACCGTCGGTGGCATCAGTGCAGACGCGAGTCGAGAGGGAAGCGGTGACGAGGATGGGTTTGCAAACCGGGCGACGGGGGATCTGGGTCGGAGCGGCGGCCGGGGCGGCGCTGCTGCTTGCGGCCGGCTGCGCGAGCGGTGACGGGGTCGACGTCGAGGTCGATCACTCGGACACGACCACCGCGGCCGCGGCGACCACGACCGAGTCCGCCCCTGCAGGGGAGGGCGACGACACCGCGGCGACCGACCCGGGCGAGGCGACCATGGCGCTGCTCGCGCTCGAGGTCGACGGCCGCGCCCTGCCCACCGATCTGCCGCAGGTCTCCTGCCAGCTCGAATCCGACGACGGGCACCGCCAGATCGAGTTCGAGGCCGAGGACGATGCGCGCGACATCGAGGTCGAGGTCGAGATCGTGCTCAGCGATCCGCCGCGCATCGACGACATCGAGATCGAGACGGCCGACGCCGAGTGGGAGGCCACCGATGCCGACCGCGCGGCCGGCGCCGTGGAGATCGACGGCGACCGCTACCGCGTCACCGGCCCCGTGACCTCGGACGACGACGATCGGGTGGTCGATGCGGTGATCGAGTTCCACTGCCCCGGGCTGTGACCGAACACACTGAATGAGCGGCAGGCAAGCCTTGCCTTAGTGGCGCCGCGGGGTGATGATAAAGGGGCATTCATCCGGAAAAATGGAGGTCCCCATGTCCACTCCGCTGCCGATGAGCGACCGCTCCGACGCCGACGCACCCGGCCACTGGCTGCTGGCACGTCTGGGCAAGCGGGTGCTGCGCCCCGGCGGACTGGAGATCACCCGGACCCTGATCGACCGGGCCGGCATCGCCGGTGCGGACGTGGTCGAGCTCGCCCCGGGCCTGGGCGCCACCGCGCAGCTGGTGCTGGCCAAGACGCCCAAGAGCTATGTCGGTGTCGACGCCGACCCGGACGCCGCGGCGACCGTGCAGTCGCGCATCGGCGACCGCGGCACCGTGGTCACCTCCGAGGCCGAACACACGGGCTTGGACGACGGTGGTGTCATAGCGTCGTAGCAACGGCGCTGGTCAACCGGAACAGTGCCCGGGTGTGAGGGTGGGGCTCGTGGGCGTGCGTAGGGCGTTGACGATCGAGGACCGGGCGGAGATCGCCAC